>ENA-UOJC01001323-UOJC01001323.1-human-gut-metagenome-genome-assembly--contig:-C104-NODE-1323-length-34678-cov-43.019640_pt1 | contig 34678 bp, 25 predicted proteins | sample MGYA00242339_ERZ723886 | MGnify/ENA metagenome assembly ERZ723886 | reverse complement strand
GAATCAGCCCTAATTTTTATGCTGCTCTATAAAGTTTAGCGGACAGTAATAATTTGATTTAAGGTCTCGGTTCATTTTTTAAAGTCTCGCAGATTACGCGGATTACGCAGAGGCCATCCGGAAACGAAAGCCATCCGGATGGCCTCTGCGTAATCCGCGTAATCTGCGAGACTTTATGATATCGGGGTGGGGAATACCGATTTGATTGCGGACGCGTTTGATTGCGGACGCGCCGCGGCGCGTCCCTACAAGTGGAAAACCATCCGTGATGAAAACCGTCCGGATGGTTTCTGTGTAATCTGTGTAATCTGTGAGACCCTTATCCTCGAATAATCTGCGGGAAATCTGCGTATCTGCGGAATCTGCGTGAGACTTTTTGGGAATTATGGGAGGGATGGGAGGATTGGGAATTTTGGGAGGAGCGGGGTTAGGGGAAGAGGGAGAGCTGGGTGGGGGGAAGGAGGCGGAAGGTGAGGCGGTGGTGGGGGGTGGGGCCGTGGGCGGCGATGGCGGCACGGTGGTCGGGGGTGGGGTAACCTTTGTTGACGGCCCAGTTGTAGGCGGGGTATTCGTCGTGGAGGTGGCGCATGATTTCGTCGCGGTGGGTCTTGGCGAGGATGGAGGCTGCGGCGATGTTGCCGTAGCGGCTGTCTCCTTTGACGAAGGTCTGCCAGGGGATGTCGCGCCAAGGGTGGAATTTGTTGCCGTCGACGATGACCGATGCGGGGGTCTGGCGCCGGTCGGAGCAGGCTATAATCGCGCCGGGATGGGCATCGGGGCCTGAACAGAGGGCATCGAGGGCGCGGTGCATGGCGGTAATGGAGGCGCGGAGGATGTTGATTTTGTCTATTTCTCCGGGGGTACAGGAGGCTACGGCCCAGGCGATGGCTTCGCGCTCGATGATGGGACGCAGGGCTTCGCGCCGGGCTTCGGTGACCTGTTTGGAGTCGTTGAGCCAGGGGTGGGAGAAGTCGTCGGGGAGGATGACGGCGGCGGCTACTACGGGGCCTGCGAGGCATCCTCGGCCGGCTTCGTCGCAGCCGGCCTCGCGGTTTCCGGGGGTATGGAAGGGGAGCAAGTCGGGGGGATTGAGGGGGTGGGAAAATTGGGAGGATTGGGAGGATTGGGAAATCTGGGAGTTTTTGGGGGAGGGGGAACCGCGGGAGGATTCCGGAGAGGAACCGGTGGAGGCCTAAGGAACTTTCCGAGGAAAGTCGGGAGGGAGGCCTAAGGGGAGGTCCGGCGGAATCAGAGGGGAGGCCTAAGGGGAGGCCCGGCGGAATCAGAGGGGGCGGCGGAAAGCGCGGCGGCGTTTGTGAAGGCGGGTGTCGAAGTAGTCCCACTGGCCGCGGACTTTGTCGTTGCCGGCAAGCTCGGGATTGGTCTCGGCGTGTTTGAAACCGGCCTTGATATAATGGGGGATGAGGTCGGTGAAGAGGAGGGCGTTGACCCCTTTGTTCTGGTATTCGGGCTTGACGGCGATGAGGAGGAGGTCAACGATGTCGGATTTGCCGCGCAGCACTTTCAGCAGGTGCCACCACCCGGTGGGGAGGAGGCGGCCACGGGATTTCTGGAGGGCTTTCGAGAATGACTGGATGGAGATGCCGACGGCCACAAGGCGGTCTTCGCTATCGACCACAACGGTGACGAAGTCGAGGTTGAGGATGCCGAGATACATATCGATGTAATACTCTATCTGGCGAGGAGTGAGAGGTGAGTAGCCGTAGAGGCTGTCATATGCTTCGTTGATAAGCTCGAAGAGGACCACGCCATATTCCTCCTTGATTTTCTTGCGGGAGGTGTATTTCTTCACCCTGAGGTTGTTGCGGGTCTTGACGATCTCGGCCACGCGGGCATATTTCTCGGGGATACGGTCAGGGACGGCGATGGCCATCTCGACCCATTCGGCCTCGGGGGTGAAGCCCATCCGCTCCATATGGCGGGGATAGTAGGGATGGTTGTAGATGGTGGCCATTGTGCCGAGCTGGTCGAAACCCTCGACCAGCATGCCTTCGTGGTCCATGTCGGTGAAACCCATCGGGCCGAGCATTGAGGTCATGCCCTTCTCCTTTCCCCAGGCTCCACAGGCCTCGAAGAGGGCATCGACCACCTCGGGGTCGTCGATGAAGTCGACGAAGCCGAAGCGGAGGGTCTTCTCGCCTGTGCGCTCATTGACGGCGTTGTTGATTATCCCGGCGATACGCCCCGCCGGCTTCCCGTCTCGGTAGGCCATGAAGCATTGCGCCTCGCAGAAGTCGAAGGCGGGGTTGACTTTCGGGGAGAGGGTGTTGACATCGTCGTGGATGAGGGCGGGGACGTAGTATTCGTTCCCCTCGTAGAGGTCTATGCCGAATTTTACGAATTTGCGGAGTTGTGATCTTGTGGGCTCAATGGCGCGGATTTCAACGCTCATATTCTTCAGATTGTTGACGGTTGGGTTAACAGATTAGAGGGCGGGCGCTTTCCAGCAGAGCCAGCCGAGGATTAGGGCCATGATGGCCAGGAATGTGATGATGGTGAGGTAGAGGCGTCGGTTGGAGTCGCCGGAGAGGGCCATCTTGAGGTCCTGCACGTCGCGGAAGCGGCGGCGGGGGTCGTCGCTGAGACAGCGGTCGGCCACCCGCGAGTAGCGCGACAGAGCGGCCTGGGAGGGCTGGTCGGGCTGTCCCTCGACAGGCTTGTAGGCATCGAGGGCGGCACGCAGCACGCGGCCATAGTTGCGGATATCCTCCGACGCGTCGGTGGGTGTAAGATGCTCCCGCTGGTCGAAACCGACATCAATCAGCTTGAGGTTGCGGATATTCTCGGTGAAGATGATTGTCTCGGGGCGTATCGGATGGTGGAGGATATGGTTTTTCTGGATGTAACCGATAGCCTCGGGGAGCTGGCATACGATTTTGTCGAGAATCGCGCCGCTGACCTCACCCTTGTCGATGAGCTTGCGGAGGGAATCGCCGTAGACATCATCGGTGATTATCGACATCCCGACCCCGGGGACATCCTCGAAATCGTTGATCATCACGATATTCGGATGGCAGAGATTATATCTGACATCAAACTCCTTCTCAATCATCTCGCGGAAGCGGGAATCATCGCGCAGGGAGGGTTTGAGGGTCTTGAGCATCACCCATTTGCCATGTTTGCGGGCGGTGTAGACATCATAGAACTCCTCGTCCCATTCGGGGAGGTGTTCGATCTCGGTCCATTTGTCGGTCTTGTTTTCTGCCATTGTCGGAAGGGGAGGGGAAAAATGTTGGTTGTGGGTTATCGGGGATGGGTCTTGAGGTAGTTCTCCTCAAGGGTGTTGTCGAAATAGAGGATGTGCTGGCGCGAGTGGCCGGGGAAGTTGAACTTCACGGCCTCGACATCCCCCAGGCGGTCTGTGCCGATGACATGGCCGATGCCGATGACATTGTTGAGGATGCGGCGGCGGTCGATGTCGGAGATGACGTAGAAGGGTGAGGCGGCGAATGTGCCGTGGCCGCTCTTGAGTATCGCCCCGGCAATCATGTCGGAACGGATGGCCATGTTGAGGGCCTTCTTCCCGGGGGTCTCCCCCACTCCGCGCTCATAGACGGCGAGAGCCAGTATCGAGAGGTCGAGCGACACGGGGTTAAGCTCCAGGGCCGGCCCTATCAGACGGGCCACTTCCTCGTAGTCCTTGCGGTCATATGCGGCATGGATTTCGGGGAAGGTGTCACGCGGCTCATAGGAGGGGGTAAAGGCGAATCCGTAGTAGACAGTGGCCATCTCGTCGGAGGTGAGGGTGGTGTCGGCCGCCACAAAGCGGTCGAGCAGGGCCTTGTAGCGGGCGGGGTGCATCGTGACATCCACCTCAATCTGGCGGTAGTCGATGGCCCGGAGGGGAAGGAAAGCTCCTATCAGGAGGAGTATTGCAAGTAACTTTTTCATTTTCAAGGGAATCATTTCTGGAGGGCGATGGAGAGAATCTTGCGGGGGAGGTCGGTGTTGTCATTCACCCCTGAGAACTCCGACGCGCCGACCCCGACAGCGAAGACCGGCACCATCGCACCGGTATGCTTGATTGTCGGGAAGCCGAATCCGGCCTTGTCATTTAGTAGCTCGAAGACACGGGCCGAGAAACCGTCGAAGGTGGCGTAAAGGGTCTCCTGGTCAGGAGCGGAGTTGCGTCCGGCCATCATGTTGTCGAACATCGCGGCCAGCTCGGCTGTCTCCTCCTCGGTGAGGATTACGGCTGTCCCGAATCCGAGGTTCTCGGCGAGGTATTCCTCCATGTCGGGCCAGCGGTAGACACGGCGGTCATGGGCGAGGCTCTTGACATATTCGCTGAACATTTCCTTCGAGACCTTCTGGGCGGCAGCCACCTCGGGACGCACGGAGTAGCCGGTGGTGGTGGTTCCGACCGACATTCCTCCGGTCTCATGGTCGGCGGTGACCACAATCAGGGTCTCGTCGGGATGGGCGAGGTAGAACCGCCAGGCCAGGGCGAGCGACTGGTCAAAGTTGACCACCTCGCGGATAATCGCCCCGCCGTCATTGGCGTGGCCGGCGTGGTCGATGTTGCCACCCTCAACCATCATGAAGAAACGGTCGGGGGAGACGCGCCGGAGCTGACGGATTCCGGCGGCTGTCATGGCCGGGAGGGTCAGCGCTCCGGGGATGGAGTCCACGGTGTAGCCGACATTCCAGGTGCGGACGGTGTCATTGCTCAGGAGCAGCAGGCGGTCGGCCTCGACATCAAGTCCGGCAGGGCCGGAGGTGACTGTCACCCCTTTCTCGGCGAAATAATCGAGCAGAGGGGTCTTTTTCCCCTCCTTGTCGCGGGCGGCACGAAGCCCCGCGCCTGCGGCGAACTGGTAGCCTGACTCGGCCAGCTGCCTGCCGACGGTCATGTATTCCGACCGGGAGGGAACATGGGCGTAGAACGCCCCGGGGGTGGCGTCGTCGATGGCCACGGTGGTGACCAGACCGACACCCCAACCGTTGTCATAGAGGGTCTTGGCGATGGATGTTACGGCCACAGAATCGGCGTTCATGCCAAGCATGTTGTTGCGGGTCTTGTGGCCGGTGGCGAGTGCCGTACCCGCCGCCGCGGAGTCGGTGACATCAGAGGAGGCGGAATGGGTGCGGGCCATCGAGGCCACCGGGAATGTGAGCATCGTCAGGGTGGAGTCGTTGCCAAGCACCTCATTGCTGTATATCTGGGCGTTGAGGACATGGTTGAAACCCATGCCGTCGCCGATGTAGTAGAAAATGTATTTAGGGGCATCAGCGGCCACAGGCATAGCGGCTGCGGCGAGCATCGAGAGGGAGAAGAGGGTTTTTCCGGTGATATTCATGGTCAGTCGTTATTGTTCATTGCAAGAAGGGGGTCGATGACGGAGCGGTCGTTGGAGAGACGCGGCACCTTGCGCTGTCCGCCGAGTTTCCCGGTGGCGGCGAGCCATCGGGTGAATACCCCGCGCCGCGCCGGGATGATTTCCAGGGGGTCGAGGAAGATCCCTCCGGCACGTTTGGCCTGGTAGTCGGAGTTCTCTTTCTGCAATTCCAGGTCAAGCAGGCGGCCGAACTCCGCGATTCCGCAGGACGGCTCGCGCGAGAACTCCACGAGCCACTGGTGACGGCCACGGGTGTGGTCTCCGGCGTAAACCGGGGCGGCGGTGTAGTCGGCCACCTCCGCGCCTGTCATGGCGGCCACGCGGGTCATGGCGGCCTCGGCGTTGTAGACCATCAGCTCCTCGCCGAAGGCATTGATGAAGCATTTGGTGCGCCCGGCGATGGTTATGGTCATGGGTGAGAGAGACTCCACCTTTACGGTGTCCCCCAGGCGGTAACGCCACAGGCCGTTGGATGAGGTTATCACAAGCTCGTAGACCTCGCCGGGGATGACCTCCCAGGCTGGGAAGGCGTGGTCTGAGCCGAGGGGGAGGAACTCGTAGAACACCTCGGCGTTCATCAGCAGCCCCATCGCCGGGGAACCGGGATTCTCCTGCACGGCGAAGAACCCTTCGGAGGCGTTGTAGTTCTCCCAATAGCGCATTCTGGAGGGGTCGGTGATATGGAGGTATTGCTCGCGGTAGGGGCCGAAAGCGATGCCGCCATGGAAAAACACCTCCAGACCGGGCCACACGTCATGGATTGTCGACGCTCCGGTGATTCGCAGCACCTCTTTCAGGACGGTCAGGAACCAGGAGGGGACACCCGATATCGACCTGACATCGGCCTTGGCGGCGGCTTCGGCAAGGCGCGGGAGCTTCACCTGCCAGTCGGCAAGGAGGGCTGTACGCTTGTCGGGCACCCGGAAGAGGTTGACCAGGGGGTTGATGCGGTCGATCAGCGATGCAGAAAGGTCACCGACCTTCACACCGGAGGGCAATCCCTGAAGCTCGTTGGCGTAGCTCCCCCCGAGGATGAAGTTCTTCCCCCCGAAGACATGGCTGTCGGGATAGGCGTGGAGGTATGAGGCGAGGGAATATGCCGCTCCGGCGTAATGACAGCCGTTGAGCGACGCGTCGGGGAGGGGTATGTATTTGCTTTTCCCTCCGGAGGTGCCGGAGGACTGGGCGAAGCGTCGGCATACCCCCGGCCAGAGGATGTCCCTCTCCCCTGCCAGCATCCTGCCGACCCACGGGCGGAACGGCTCATAGGTCTGCGGCTCCACGCGGGAGGCAAAGCGTGAATAAGAGTCGGCGGGGGAAAGCCCCTTCTCACGCCCGTATTCGGTTTTCGACCCGGCATAAAGCAAACGGCGGAGCGTCTCCTTCTGGCTGCGCTCCACATCGCGTCTCTCCCGCTGTTCGGCCTCGTGGACCCGGGAGAAAAACGGTTTGCTCAATGGGGTGAAATCAATCATTCCTATTTCTTGCGCCGGGCGGGACGTTTAGGCTTGGCGTCCTGGTCGGCTATGATGTCGCGACACTCCTCCAGGGTGAGGGCGGAGGGGTCGGCCACGGTCTTGGGTATCTTGTAGTTGTTCTTGCCGCAGGCGATATAAACGCCGTAGCGGCCATTGAGAATCTGTATGGTCTCATCCTCGGGGAAGGTCTTGACCACACGGTTGGCCTCCTCGCGGCGTTTCTCCTCAATGAGGGAGACAGCCTCGTCGAGGGTCAGATGGGCGGGTGAGTACTCCTTGGGGATGGAGATGAACTTCCCGTCAAACTTGACATATGGCCCGTAGCGGCCTATGGCAACGGTGAGGTCGCTACCCTCGTATTCCCCGATATGACGGGGGAACTCGAAGAGTTTCAGGGCCTCTTCGAGGGTGATGGTGCTGACGCTCTGACCTTTGAGCAGGGACGCGAACTGGGGTTTCTCCTCCCCTTCGCCATCGCCGAGCTGTATCATGGGGCCGTAGCGGCCTATTTTCACCGAGACAGGCTTGCCGGTCTTGGGATCCACACCGAGAACCCTCTCCCCTACCTTGTGTTCGAGGCGCATGTTCATCGCCGAGTCAACGGCGGGATGGAATCCGGTGTAGAAACTCTGTATCTCGTTGTGCCAAGGGAGCTTGCCCTCGGCGATTTTGTCGAATTTCTCCTCCACCTGGGCGGTGAAGTTGTAGTCGAGGATGTCGGGGAAATATTCGGTCAGGAACTCGTTGACCACCTCGCCGACATCGGTGGGGACAAGTTTCCCCTTCTCGGAGCCGACAGTCTCGGTGCGGGTGTTGCGCGATACCTTCCCGTCCTCAAGGGTCAGCACGAGGAAGGAGCGGTCAGTACCCTCCTTATCCCCCTTCTCGACATATCCGCGCTGCTGGATGGTGGAGATTGTCGGGGCGTATGTCGACGGGCGGCCGATACCCAGCTCCTCCATCTTCTTGACCAGTGAGGCCTCGGTGTAGCGGGGAGGCTGCTGGGTGAACCTCTCGGTGGCGGTCATCTCCCCGAGGGTAAGCTTCATGCCCTTGCTGAGGTGGGGCAACAGCCCCTGGTCTGAACCGTCGTCGGCGTTGTCATCGTCGCGCCCCTCCATATAGACTTTGAGGAAACCGTCGAAACGGACAACCTCACCGGTGACGGTGAACCGTGCGCCGCTCTCCTTGGCTGAAATCTCGACTGTGGTCTTCTCCATCTCCGCGTCGGCCATCTGTGAGGCCACGGCGCGTTTCCATATGAGGGAGTAGAGACGCTTCTCCTGAGGAGTGGCGTCGATGGTCTTCTGGTCGACATAGGTGGGGCGGATGGCCTCGTGGGCCTCCTGCGCGCCACGCGAGGAGGTATGGTAGCGGCGGAGCTTGAGGTATTCATCCCCCATCGTGGAGACAATCTCATCCTTTATGGCCCCGAGGGCAAGCTCGCTGAGGTTGAGCGAGTCGGTACGCATGTAGGTGATATGTCCGGCCTCGTAGAGCTTCTGGGCAATCATCATAGTCTGGGAGACGGTGAAGCCGAGCTTGCGGGCGGCCTCCTGCTGGAGGGTGGAGGTGGTGAATGGGGGCGCGGGGGCTTTCTTGACGGGATGGACGTTGACGGCAGTCACCTCGAAGGTGTCACCGGCGGCGCGGGTGAGCATCTCCTCAGCCTCCTTGGCCGAGCCGAGACGCGAGGCGAGGGTGCCGGAGACAGTCTCACCGTCGGGGAGACGGAAGCTTGCCACCACGCGGAAGTATTCCTCAGGTGTGAACCCCTTGATTTCATTCTCGCGCTCCATGATCAGCCTGACGGCCACAGACTGGACTCGTCCGGCCGAGAGGGCGGGCTTGATTTTCTTCCACAGCACCGGAGACAGCTCGAAACCGACGATGCGGTCGAGCACGCGGCGTGCCTGCTGGGCGTCGACCAGGTTGAGGTCGATGTCGCGTGGGTTCTCGATGGCGTGGAGTATGGCGTTCTTTGTGATTTCGTGGAAAACGATGCGGCGGGTGTTGCCGGGCTTTAGCTTCAACACCTCGAACAGGTGCCAGGCGATGGCCTCCCCCTCGCGGTCCTCATCGGAAGCGAGCCATACGGTCTCCGCCTCCTTTGCGCTCTTCTTCAGCTCCGCCACGAGTGCCTTCTTGTCGTCGGGAATCTCATAGACAGGCTCGAAGCCGTTGTCGACATCGATGCTGAAATTCTTCTTTTTCAAATCGCGGATATGTCCGTAGCTCGACATCACCTTGAAGTCAGGCCCGAGGAATTTCCCGATGGTCTTCGCTTTTGCGGGTGACTCGACAATCACAAGATTCTTCGACATATGGCAGGGGTTGTATGAAGTTTGCTTCTATTCCGGTTTTATATAACAAGGTGGCCGACGCGGCGCGACGGCACAAAACGCGGGGGCAAAATTACAAAAACAATGTCATAATTTCCCCCGGCGGAGGTGAAAATTCTCATTTATCCCAACAAAAATCCCTCCGGGGGTGTTCGACCCAGTGAAAAAATCAGTAAATTTGCTCTCTATGGAACAGATATTCTCATCACTGCTCGCTGAAATCAATTCCCCGGAGGTCAACCTCACCGGGGCGGTGTTCAAACTGCTGCTGTCGATGATTCTCGGGGTGCTTGTCGGCCTGGAGCGCAAACGCAAGGGACAGATAGCCGGGGTCAGAACCTTCGCCCTGATTTCGATGGGGGCCTGCATGGCCATGCTGCTGTCGATTTATGTGCCGCAGGTCTACCTGGGGCTGAAAAACGGCGACCCGGGACGTATAGCCGCCCAGGTAATCACCGGTATCGGTTTCCTCGGCGCGGGAGCCATGATTCATATGAAAGGCTCGGTCAGGGGGCTGACCACCGCCGCCGGAATCTGGATGACCGCCACGATAGGCATGGCCGTCGGGGTCGGGATGTATCTCTGCTCGATAATCGCCACGGCGATGATATTGCTGACCCTCATAGCTTTCCAGGTCTACGAAAACCGGGCGCGCCTGGGCCAGGAGAACCGGGTGGTGAAGATGGTCGTCCACGGCATCGTCACGGACATCACCCCCTACCGCGAGGTCTTCGCCAGCCATTCGGTCCATCTCTCGACCTTCTACATCAACTATGACTACGAGCAAAACCTGACGGAGCTGAATTTCGTCGTCCTCGCCCCGACCCACCGCAACTACCTCCCCATGTTCCAGGATCTCCGCCACCTTGGCGACACCCGCTCGCTGACCCTCTCGTCAGGCACCTGAGCCTCCCCTATCTATAACCGATTTATAACCGGTCAATCACCCCCCAACCGGTCAATCACCCCTCGCTTCGCTCGGGCACCGGACAGTCATAGAGGCCCCCTACTCCCCCGAAACGCGCCGGATACGGCCCGAAACGCGGGGAAACGCCCGGCTGTCCGGTGCCCGAGCGAAGCGAGGGGGAGATAACCCCCATAGAAGCGAGGAGGACATCCCCCCGCCCACCGGCAAAATCCGCTGACCCAGATAGCCCCTTAGAGAAGTATAGCTCTCAGGGCGGTAGCTCCCGTATGGATACAAAAAAAGGGTAAGCTGACTACATCGCACCGCTACGACCCCCTACCGCTGCTTCGATCAAGACCTGACGGAGTTCGGGGGGAGCTGGTCGTGTAGGACTTACCCGGCTGCAAAGGTACGACTTTTTTTTCTTCCGCCAAACATTTCGCCTCATTTTTTACCACGGCGACAACCCTTTCTCATTAAGTGTTGTTAATACAACGAGCGGCATACCAATGGCATACTTAACAGCTTTTGGAGAAATTGGTGTATTTTTAACCCATTTCTCCCCATTCGCAGATTTGCCATTGGACATGACTTCCTGAAATATGTAATTTTGTAGCATGGTTATGTTGAGATTTTCACCCAGAAAATATCCCGGCCTGACGAGCCGCCTGTTGTCTTTGGCTCTTTCAGCCGTGGTTGTCTGCGGGACAGCCCTGACGGCTTCCGCCGACACATACTCGCTTGACAGTTGCCGGGCTCTGGCCCTGCGCAACAACAAGGAGCTGATGGTAAAACGCGAGCAGCAGCGCAAGGCTGGCTATCAGAAAAAGCAGGCCTTCGCGGCTTATCTTCCCGGAATCGATTTCGCGGGAGGGTATCTCTACAATCAGAAGGAGATTTCGATTTTCGACTCCGACCAGCTGTTGCCGGTGAAGTCGTTCGACCTCCAGAGCCAGAGCTATCAGTTCAACCTCGTCAAGAACCCATACACCGGGGAGCCGATAAAAGGGCCCGACGGCCAGTATGTCCCCCAGGATGTGGCGCTGATTCCGAAAGAGGCGATGGAGTTTGACATCCACAACGTCTTCTTCGGAGCGGTAACGCTGACCCAGCCCATCTTCATGGGTGGCAAAATCGTTGCGATGAACAAAATCGCCGGACTTGCCTCGGACATCGCCGACCAGCTCTACGCCAGCGAGGCGCAGAATGTGGTCTACGCCGTCGACGGGGCCTACTGGACGGTGGTCGCGCTCAAAGCCAAGCATGAGCTTGCCAAGAGCTACGTCAACCTGCTCGACACGCTGCGCCTGGATGTGCAGAGGATGGTGGAGCAGGGGGTGGCCACCCGCAGCGACCTCCTCAGCGTGGAGGTGAAGCTCAACCAGGCCAACGTTGACCTCACAAAGGTCGAGAACGGTTTGAGCCTGAGCCGTATGGCCCTGGCGCAGGTATGCGGCCTGCCGGTCAACTCCCAGATGCAGGTCGAGGATGAGGGAAGCCTCGAAATCGACCCCCACGCCGAAATCGCCAACAGCTACGACATGGAGACGGTCTACGCCGCCCGCCATGACCTGACAGCCCTGGGGCTGGCAGGGAAGGTGGCGGAGCAGGAGGCCAATGTGGCCCGCGCCGCGATGCTTCCCAATGTGGCGCTCATCGGAGCATACTCATTCTCCAACCCCAATATGTTCGACGGGTTCAAGAAGCGTTTCGACGGGGCATTCTCGGTCGGGGTGATGGTGACCATCCCCATCTGGCACTGGGGTGGCAACTATTACGGCTACAAGGCGGCCAGGAGCAACGCCGTGGTATCGCAGCTCCAGCTCCAGAACGCCCGCGAGATGGTAGACCTGCAGGTAAGCCAGGCCGCCTTCAAGGCCCAGGAGTCAATCAAGACCTACAACATGACCTGCACCAACCTCGAAAAGGCCCAGGAGAACCTGCGCAGCGCCACCCTCGGTTTCCATGAGGGGGTGATGACCGCGACCGATGTCATGACCGCCCAGACGGCGTGGCTCAAGGCCAACTCCGAGAAAATCGACGCCAAGGTGGATGTCCAGCTCTGCGATGTCTACCTGTCGAAGGTGCTGGGCCGTCTGGAATATTGACACGTGCCTGAATTTGTTAATCCTGAATTTTTAAATTCTCAATATTGATTTGCCATGCAGTCCAACGAAGAGAAAAAAGAGAACCGGAAACTTATCGTCGCCCTGGGAGGGGTAGTGTTCGTGGTAGCGGCCCTCGCCATCATAGGGTTCCTGTTCATCAACAAACCGGCCGAGATTTTACAGGGGCAGGCTGAGGCGACATCCGTCAGGGTGTCGGGCAAGCTTCCCGGCCGTGTCGTAGAGTTTTATGTCCATGAGGGTGACATGGTCCACAAAGGTGACACCCTCGTCCATATCCATTCCTCCCTCGCCGAGGCGAAGCTCCAGCAGGCCCGCGCCATGGAGACGGCCGCACAGGCTGTCGACCAGAAGGTGGACGCCGGGACACGCTCCCAGATCATCCAGAGCGCATACCAGGTATGGCAGCAGGCCCAGGCAGCCGTAGGCATCAGCAAGAAGACCTACGACCGTATGCAGAACCTCTTTGCCGAGGGGGTCGTCTCGGAGCAGAAGCGCGACGAGGCCAAGGCCGCCTATGATGCCGCAGTAGCCGGGGCGGCTGCCGCCAAGAGCCAGTATGAGCTGGCTAAGCAAGGCCCACAGAGCGAGGACAAGACCCAGGCCGCCGCGATGGTGACTGTCGCCAAGGGTGGGGTCGCCGAAGTGGAGTCGGTGCTTGAAGACCAGTATCTGACCGCCCCCTGCGACGGACAGGTTGATGTCATATTCCCCAATGTCGGGGAGCTTGTGGCCCTGGGCGCACCTATCATGAATGTACTCCGGATTGACGACAAGTGGGTGACCTTCAATGTCCGCGAAGACAAGCTGAAAGACCTCACCATGGGGAAGGAAATCACGGTCAACATCCCGGCTCTCGACAAGGATGCCAAGGTGAAGATATATTATATCCGCGACCTGGGCTCTTACGCCACCTGGCATGCCACCAAGACCACCGGCGACTGGGATTCCAAGACCTTCGAGATAAAGGCTCGTCCGTTGGAGGACATTCCTGACCTGCGTCCCGGAATGACCGTATTAATCAAGTGATTATCAACTAAATAACTTAAACCAGCACTTATGTCAACCGGCTTCTTGAATGTCGTGCGCCGTGAGTTGCGGCGTCTGACCGCACGCCCCATCTATCTGGTGGGGATGGTGGTGGTGCCTGTGGTGATGGCGTTCTTCTTCGTGGGGATGCTCAACCCGGGGCTGCCCCTCAAGGTTCCCGCAGGGGTGGTAGACCTCGACCACTCCCAGATGTCGCGCCGCCTGACCCGCTCGCTCGACGCGATGGAGCTGATAGATGTGGTGGAGGCCCCGATGGACTACCACGCCGCGATGGAGGCGGTCCAGGAGGGCAAGATACTCGGGTTCTTCATGATTCCCGAGAATTTCGAGAGGGACGCGGTCAGCGGACGCGGCCCGCAGCTGACCTATTATTTCAACCTCTCGATATATGTGCCGGGGTCGTTGATGTTCAAGGGCTTCAAGACAATGGGAGTGACAGCGGCCGGCGGACTCGTCCAGACCAACCTTGTCTCGAAGGGCGCGCCCGAGGCGTTGGCGGGGGTTGTGCTGCAGCCTCTGACGGTCAATTCCCATCCGCTCAACAATCCCTGGCTCAACTATTCATACTACCTCTCGCCGTCGTTTCTCTACGGGGTTCTGGAGCTGATGATATTCATCATGACAACATTCTCCATCACCCAGGAGATAAAGACCGGCAGCTCCGTCGAGTGGCTCCAGACAGCCCGTGACCGCACAGCCACGGCCCTGCTCGGGAAGCTCTTCCCCCAGACGGTGATTTTCACCATCCTCGGCTGGGGAATGAATTCCCTGCTCTATCACTGGAACCATTTCCCGATGAATGGCGACGAACTGTGGATGGCTGTCGGTATGCTGCTCTTCGTGGTAGCCTGCCAGAGCTTCTCGGTCATCGTCTGCGCGATACTCCCCAATCCCCGTCTGGCCTTGTCGGTATGCTCGCTGACAGGCATCCTGGCGTTCTCGCTGGCGGCCTTCTCCTTCCCGGTGCAGGCGATGTATGGCGCGGTGGCTGTCTTCGCCTACATCCTCCCCGTGAGATGGTATTTCCTGATATACGCCGACATCGCCCTCGACGGATGGGCGGTGTATTATTCCCGGCTCTATTTCGTCGCCCTGCTGGTGTTCCCGATGCTGGCAACCCTGCTGGCCCCACTGATGAAACGCGCCCTGCGCAAGCCGGTATATGTTCCCTAAATTCCTGACGATAGACTATGAAAGGATTTGTGATTGACACGAAGGAATGGCTGTCTGAGACCGCGAGGATTTTCAGGCACGAGATGTCGCTGGTCTTCACCGATGTCGGGGTGATCCTGTTTTTCTTCTTCCTTCCGACAGCTTATCCTATCGTGTACTCCCTCATATACAACACCGAGGTCACCCGCGAGATGCCTGTGGCTGTGGTCGACAATTCCCGCACCGCCCTGAGCCGTGAGTTCACCCGCCACGCCGACGCCACGGAGGCAATCAAGGTATGCGGCTACCCGGCCGACCTGCAGGAGGCGAAACGCTGGATGGCCGAAAAGAAATGTTTCGGCATCCTGGAGATTCCCGCCGACTATACCCGCAAACTGGGACGCGCCGAGCAACCGCAGGTGCAGTTCTACTGCGAGATGAGCCTGCTGCTGCGTTACCGCACCTTCTCCAGCTCTCTCGCCGACCTGCAGATCGCCACCGGTGCGCAACTGCGCCAGATGACCCTTGATGACCTCGGGATGCCCGCTACCGGCGAGACATCCACGATCGGCAGCGTAGGATTCGCATTGGGTGACACCCAGCAGGGATTCGCCTCGTTCATCATCCCCGGCATCGTGGTGTTGATTCTCCAGCAGAGTATGATTCTCGGCATTGTCCTGCTTGGGGGCACACGCGCCGAGCAACGTCGCCGCCTGAAAGGGAGCCTCCCTGTGACCGGCGACACTATGTCACCTTCGGCCCAGATTTTCGGCCGTGCCCTTTGCTACACCATCCTTTACATACCTTTGTCGATTTACATACTCCACTACGTCCTGCTCTTCTTCCATTACCCCCATCAGGGAGAGCTTATCGACTATATCCTGTTCATCCTGCCGATGCTGCTTGCCACCGCCATGCTCGGTCAGACGATGAATATCATGGCCACGGAACGAGAGTCGGCGTTTGTGATAGTGGTTTTCACCTCCGTGGCGTTCCTCTTCCTGTCGGGACTGACATGGCCACGCTACGCGATGGGCCACTTCCTGACCTGGCTCGGGGATATCGTTCCGGCCACATGGGGCGTTGAGGGATTTGTGCGCATCAACTCCAACGGCGCAACGATGGCCCTTGAGTCGAAACCCTGGTACTGGCTGTGGGGTCTCACCCTGATTTACACCGCCACCGCCTACCTCGTCACCCGCTGGCAGACCCGCCGGGGCTGAGCATCCCACCTCCATATTCCACGAGCAACCACGTTAAAAAAAATTAAAATGGAAACTTGCGCACGATTGTGATTTGAGAGGTCGGTATTTGTTGATATATTTGTGATTTATTAACACAGTTTCCACAAAGACATCACCAATAACCAACTAATCATAATCGTATGAAGAAGTTTTTACTTGCTATGCTGGCAGCTCCCATCTTCATGGGGGCCAACGCGGGCACAATCAAGATGACGACCCAGGCAGAGCCTGGGACCGCCGTCAGGATTCTGCTCAACGCCCAGTCGGCCACTGTCCCCGTGTCAATAGACTGGGGCAACGGGGTCGAGGTCAAATACACCGTCGACCCATCGATGGCCGCCTACAACCGGTGGATTGATGGCAACATCGAAGGTTCGGAAATCACCATAAGCGGAAATGTCACCGAGGCCGACCTCAACGAGCTGGGTCTCACCTCTGTGGAAATCGACGGCATGTCGTCGTTGCGCGAGCTTGACCTGGCCAAAAACGCCATCAGCTCTTTCGAACTGAAGTCTGTCACCCCGCTGACTACCCTCAACCTCTCCCACAACGAGCTTGTCAACAACACCATCGAGAACCGCACATTCACCCTCGAATATGCCGGCGAGACCCTGACCAACCTCAACCTGGGCAACAATCCGGGCATCCTCTGTCTCGACATCCGCGACCTTACGGCCCTGGAATACCTCAGCGCGCCCAACTGCCCGATTCTCGGCTCAATCTTCATCTGCATGCCTGAGGACAGCCGTCCGGCCTTGAGGTCGATAGACCTCAGCAACTGCGACCTCGCACATTTCTATCCTGTCAGCCTCCCGGGGCTGCGCACCCTCAACCTGGCCAACAACGCCCTGATGGCTTCCGCCGATGACGAACCGTTCGTGCTGGGCAATTATCCCTCGCTGACGACCCTCGACATATCGGGAAATATCGGAATCGACCAGCTCGACCTGACAGGATGCACCAAGCTCTACAATCTCAACATCTCCGGCGACCGTTTCGAGCGCATCGACCTCTCGCAGGCCCCGGAACTGGAGGTGCTTTACGCTTCCGGAAACAAAATCCCATCCTTCGACCTGGGAAACAACAAGCTCCTGCGTACTCTCGACATCTCGGGCAATCCTGTCAAGGAGATTGACGTGACCCTCTTCCCGAGCATGCGCAACCTCAACATCTCCAACACACAGATTTCACGTGTGATGCTGATGCAGGCTTCATACCTGGAGGAATTCCGCGCGGCCAACACACTGCTGGAATTCATCGACTTCAACGGACAGCAGGCCCAGCGTATGAAAATCATCGACCTGCGCAACAACCCCCGCATGACCGGCGAGACCGTTGACTACACCATCCACACACTGCCGGAAGCGAAAGGCTCCGGGGCCACAGAAAACCTGCTGCTCAGCGGCTCAAACGCCGAGACCGCAGACATCAGTTACGCCACCAGCATTGACATGCACTGGAAATGCGATGTCTCCGGGGACGGCACCGCTACCCACTCCAATGTCCCGGTAACCCTCGTCGGGGCGACAGACACCGGCGAGAACAAGACCGGTACCGTTGACCGTCTCTACCCCATCTTCGGCCTCTCGCTCGACTATGACTTCGACATCTACCAGACTGAGGGTGGAAAGTTCCTCATCTCGCAATGGCAGCCTGTGTATTTCCAGACGATGCTCTCGGTGACCGACAAGGCCCTCACGGGTGTGCCCATCCATATCTACCCTTACCCCGAGGAGGGCAAGCGGTTCAAGAGCGTGACCGTGAACGGGAAGGAAATCACCAGCCAGTGGTTCGTGATCGACGGCCAGGCCGAAATCAAGGTTAACTTCACAGATTCGGAAAGCGCGGTGGCTTTCACTTCTACTCCCGGCAACCCGATTTCAATGCTGGTTAACACCACCTCAAACAACGGAACCGTATGGGTAGACTGGGGCACCGGCTCGCGCACCGAATACACCGGACAGAACAAATATGAATCAGGATATGCCGAACTCGGAGGTACCAGAATCGACGGCACTGCAGCCGGCGACGGCACAGTGACAGTCTATGGCGACATCGCCGGTATCGACCTCTCGGGATTCGGTGAATACGGCCTGATGATGGGCCTGTGGGACAACGCCGTCTCGGCTATCGACCTTTCCAAGGCTTCGACACTGAAATATCTCAATCTATACTGGAACCCGGTGGCCTCAATCGATCTCTCCAACTCCACCGAGCTTGAATTCCTCAATGTGGGCTACACCGCCCTGGGCACTCTTGACCTTTCCCACACTCCCAACCTCATGTGGCTCGACGCCCACAGCGACGGCTACGGCGACGAGGAGGAGGGGATAAGGATGCTCAGCTCCGTCGATGTGACCGCCCTCCCCATCCTCCAGTATCTCGACCTGCGCGGCAATGAAATCTCGACAATCGACCTTTCGGCCAACAGTTACCTGCGCTGGCTCAACCTCAACGGCAATGACATACCCACCATCGACCTCTCGGCCAATGCAATGCTTGAGGAAATCGACCTGTCAGGCAACAATCTGACAGCCGTGGACCTTTCCAAACAACCCGCACTGACCAATCTCAGCCTCTCGCGCAACAGCCTGTCGGCCCTTGACCTGTCTGCCAACACAGCCATCACCGACCTTTCGGTAGACAACAACGACATACATTTCATCGACCTGAGCGCGCTGACCGGGCTGCGCCGTGTCTACATCAACGGCAACGGCATGACCGCCGACGAGCTGAACGACATTTACTACCTGTTGCCCCAGCGCGAGCACGGTATCGACGACGAGAATCCCAACCAGGTGAAATGGAACCTCGGCGTAATCCAAGGTGGCGACAGCAACCTCAACGACGCCACACGCGCCGATTCCTCCATCGCCGAGGACAGAGGATGGACACCTTCTCATCTTGGCTCCAACGGTGGCTCTGACGTGGCTTATCTCGACATCATCACTCCGGCACACGGCACAGTGAAAGTGACCGGCGAGGATGGCACCGAATATACCCACGGCTCCAAGGTCCCCAAATACACCAAGCTGACAATCGCAGGAACCCCCGAGGAGGGCTACGTCATGACATCCTACTCGCTCAACGGCGAGGAGCCGGTGGCCGCCACCACCTTTGACATGCCTGGCATCTACACCAAACTCCGTGTCAACTTCGCCAAGGGCTCGGGCATCGAAGCCGCAAGCGGTGACGCCAATTCCACCAAGGTGTTCCCCACTGCCGAGGGTATAACCGTTATGGCCGCAAACGCCACAGTAGACATCTTCGGCGCGGACGGTCGTCAGGCTGTCAGCGCGGCCTCAGTCGAAGGCTCACGCGTCTTCCCCGTGGTAGCCGGAGTTTACGTTGTCCGCGTGGTCGACGCTGCCGGCTCGAATGCGGCGAAAGTGATTGTGAAATAACACAATTTACTGACAACCAATTATTTAAACACATAAAAACTGGAGGCGTGCCTGGATTCGACACGCCTCCGGTCAAAATATATCTTATGAAGAAAACTACATTTGCCATATTGACGGCGACAGTTCTGGCCGGAAGCGCTTGGGCCGGGAAACCGGTGCCGTATCAGTCTGACTTCTATATCGACTACACGCTCGACGATGGCTGGACGATGAAAAACAATGTGCGCCGTGGTGGTATCTCCTGGAGCGCGGCCGGCATCTCTGACGACCTCCTGGCGATAAATGCCAAGGGAGCGGCGAAAAAAATATACAGCTCCGACCAGACCCAGACAGCCGACACGTGGCTGATTTCTCCCGCCGTGGATGTCACCGCCGGAACGGCTTACACCGTCTCAATATACGCCCGCACAGTCGCCTCTTACGGGGAGACGGAATCTTTCAAAATCACCGCAGCCTCCTCCGCTGAAATATCCGCCCTGAAAAGCGGCACTGTAATCCTCGACAAGAAAAGCTACTCCAACACGGGAGGTTACGAGGAGCTGACAGCCACATTCACGCCGGAGACCAGCGGAGAGGTCTATTTCGGAGTGCAGTGTTACAGCGAGCCTGACATGGACCATCTTTTCCTGACCCATTTCTCTGTTTCCGACGGTTCCGGCGGGGGCGGTGGCGAAGATCCCAAGCCGCCGGTGGAAGGGATGGAGCTGCCATACTCTTTCGACTTCAAGGATGAAAGCGTGTTCACCTCCGACTGGCAGTCTGTGGCCGGTCCCGACGCCGTTGTGACCACCCCATGGACCTACGCGACGATGGGATTCGCCAACTGGGATTTCACCCAGGACAAGAAGGAGGACAACTGGCTCATCTCTCCTCCGCTGGCCGTGGAGAAGGCCGGCTCATACGCCATCGACTCGAAGGTCTGGGCCAACGGCAAGCTTGAACTGCTGCTTGGCACCGACCCTGCCGACCTCTCTTCTTTCTCTTTGGTGAATACTTTCGAGGACACCTCCTTCCCCAACGACAGCGACCGTCCCACGCGCGACAATGTCTCGATAACCGAACCGGGGACTTATTACCTGGCATTCCGAGCTTGTTCCGAGGAAGGGACATACATGGGCCATCGCGTCTATTACGCCGGACTCAAGGAGAATGTCGTGACTCCGGCAATAGTCACCGACCTGAAGGCGGTCGCCGACCTCACAGATGAGCTGTCGGTAAGTCTGAGCTGGACATATCCGTCGCTGACCAACACCGGGGAGGAGCTGCAGGAAATAGTAAAGGCGGAGGTCTACAGAGGCGATCTGCTCATAAATACGTTCCATTATCCGCGTCCCGGTACCTCATGGGCCTGCGAGGATTCCGGCATCACCGAGCCGGGTGTATATTCATACACCATTGTCATCTACGGAGAGAACGGGCCTGACACCGACAACGCCCCCATCCCCGCCTCGTCCGGCTATGTCGGCAAGCCGGTAATAAGTTTCCCCTGCGATATCAATCTCTCCAATGACAAGGAGACAGCGGCGATGTGTACCGTCGAGGACAACAACAACGACGGCGAGACCTGGATGTATGACTACGAGTCTTGGGTTCCGGCCTTTATATCGGCCAATCCGGGCGACGCCGTGATGGACGACTACCTCTCCACTCCTTACATCACCCTTCAGACCGGATATTACCTTGTAAACTTCAAGGTTGGTGGTCGCAACAACACATATGAGCTGGGATATGTCACCAACCGCCATCTTCAGGCCGAGACATTCGTCAAGATCGCCGAGGTCAGTGACGACGCTTCCGTGGCCACAACTGACCACAAGTTCGTGGTTGTGATACCGGAGGATGGTGACTACTGTCTGACCATCCACCACACCGGAGCCATGAATGACCCGTCAAGCACCTACTACAACTCTGTCAAATTTGACGGATTCAGCATCGCCGCTCAGGCCATCCTCCCGGAGACCGCCTCCGAACTTGAAGCTGTCGCAGCCGATGACAACTCCCTCAAGGCAACAATCAGCTGGCGCAATCCGTCGCTCGACAACGGCGGCTGCGAGCTGACCGAGCTGGCCAAGGCTGTCATCTACCGCGACGGCGATGAGATAGCCACAGTCACCGAAAACCTGCTGCCGGGTGAAGTATCCTCATATGACGACGAGGCAGTGCCGACCGCCGGAGAGCATATCTACAAAGTGGAGGTCCACAATGCCAACGGTTGCTCCGAAAACGACGCTCCCGAGATTTCTGTCTTCGTTGGCCCGGGTCTTGAACTCCCCTACCAGACCTATGATTTCGAAGGCTGGAAGAGTCTCAACCTCAATGGTGACTGGTATGAATGGGAGAAAGACTACTCTGACATCTTCGGCTTCTCGCAGAGCTGGGGCGACGACCCTGACGATTATGCGCTTTCACCATTCATCGAGCTTCCCGACAACCATAAGTTCAGACTGACTGTCGAGACCCACGCCGGAGGCTCCCTTGAGGTAGACCTGGTGACCGGAAACTCCTATGACCCGTCCAAGCTCACCGTGGCCGGAAAACTCGCGGCAGAGAGCGAGGAGAAGGCACATGTCTTCGACTTCCAGACCTCCGGTTCCTCTGTTCCCGCGACAGCCTCGGAAGAAGGTTCATCGGCATCGCCCCTCACCCCGGGGAAAAACACCTTCGGTTTCCACGCCACCTCGACAGGCTCTTTCAAACTCAAGTCATTCCAGCTTTTCGACAACGGTCCGACAAGCGGAGGCGAGACGATTTTCGCCGCTGTGGCCGGAATGAGCTACTCGGCTGGAATCGTCAGGACTTCAGCGCCGGCCTCTTCCATTTCGGTCTATGCCATAGACGGCACATGCCTGATGGAGGCCTCGAATGTCACGGAGCTTGACCTTACCCCCCTCACCAAGGGACAGACCGTGGTAATCTCCGCCTTCACCGGAGGCAAGCTCCAGACCCTGAAGGTGGTCCTCTGACACTATAACTCGTCCAAAAAACAACACCGGAGTGTCAACAAAAAATGAATGTTGACACTCCGGTGTTGTTTTGGGACGAATTATAGTGTCACATCAGCTGAGGTCAGCTGGTGAAGTGGTCAAGGGGATAGCCAAGACGGGCAGCAAGCTTGGAGAAAATCTCGGGTGTGTTGAGAAGGACTGGGTAGCAGACCCCGTCGGCACAATTCTCACCGAGACTGCGTAGCCCGGCCACATACGCGTCGAAATCAGAGATGGTCTTACGGGCTATTCCGGAGTCCATAGCGGCCTTTGCGACGGCGGGTGGAACAACTTCCAGCAGACGGGGATCCATCGACTTAGGAAGGATGTAATTGCGTCCAAATGTGAGATCTTCCTCGGAGTAGGCTTCGCGGATTGACTCGGGGACCGGCTGATGGGCCAGGGAGGCTATCGCCTTGGCGGCGGCGAGCTTCATCTCCTCGTTGATTGAGGTGGCCCCGCAATCGAGCGCGCCACGGAATATGTAGGGGAATCCGAGGACATTGTTGATCTGGTTGGGATAGTCGCTGCGGCCTGTTGCGAAAATCAGGTCGTCGCGCGAGGCCATCGCCAGGTCGCGGCTGATTTCGGGATCGGGGTTGGCGAGGGCGAAGACGATGGGACGGTATGCCATCGATTTCAACATGTCGGGAGTCACGACATCCTTAACCGAGAGACCCAGGAAAAGATCTGCTCCGGCCATGGCCTCGGCGAGGGTGAACACCCCGGGACGGTCTGTCGCGAACTCCTTTTTCTGGGAGTTTAACCCGGGACGTTCCTTTCGGATGACCCCCTTGGAATCGACCATTATGATGTTTTCACGGCGCACACCGAGAGCGTTGTAAAGACGGGTGCAGGAGATGGCTGCCGCACCCGCGCCGTTCACCACCATCTTGATTTCACGGATATCTTTCCCCTGTATCTCGAGGGCGTTGAGCAGGGCGGCCGCCGAGATGATGGCCGTGCCGTGCTGGTCGTCGTGCATTACGGGGATGTCAAGTTCCTCCTTGAGGCGGGTCTCAATCTCGAAGCATTCGGGAGCCTTGATGTCCTCCAGGTTTATGCCACCGAACGTTGGGGCGAGAGCCTTGACGATGGCGATGAATTTCCCGGGATCCTTCTCGTCAATCTCCAGGTCGTAGCAGTCGAGTCCGGCGAAAATCTTGAAGAGAAGTCCCTTCCCTTCCATCACGGGCTTACCGGCCTCGGGACCGATGTCGCCGAGTCCAAGCACGGCGGTGCCGTTTGAAATCACCGCCACGAGATTGCCACGGTTGGTGTATTCATATACCTTCGATGTGTCATCCTTGATTTCAAGGCAGGGATACGCCACACCGGGGGAATAGGCCAGCGACAGGTCGCCGGGAGAATTGTAGGGTTTGGTGGGAACCACCTCGAGCTTGCCCGGCTTCGGAGCGCGGTGATACTCGAGGGCCATCTTTCTTAGAATCTTGTCCATATTGAATGTTGTCTTTGACTTTGGGCTTTTTCCCTTATGATATAACAAAAATGATGCCGCAATGTTGGCTGTCACATCACGGCATCAGGTTTAAGGTAAAAAAAATCGCAGGTATGGTATCGTGGGGGAGGCTCAATAAGTGATGAGCGAGGTGACTTCCGCGTCGGCGGGGAGGTTGGCGCGGCCATTGAGGGCCGAAAGCTCGATGATGAAGTTGATGTAAATCTTCTTGGGGTTCATCGACTTCACCAGCTCATAAGCAGCCGCCATTGTGCCGCCGGTGGCGAGGACATCATCATGGAGAACGACAACGTCATCCTCGGTGATGGCGTCGCGGTGAATCTCGATGACATCGGTGCCATACTCCTTCTTGTATGACATCTGCAGGGTGTCGGCGGGGAGCTTGCCGGGCTTGCGCACAGGCACGAATCCCGCGCCAAGCTCGAAGGCCAGGATGGAGCCGCCGATAAAACCGCGCGACTCTATGCCGACCACCTTGGTCACCCCCTTGTCGCGGTAGAGCTGGGAAAGGTCCCACCCGATGATATGGAGGGCGCGGGGATCCTTGAAGACAGTGGTGAGGTCTTTGAAGACGATACCCTTTGTCGGGAAATCATAGACATCACGGATTCTGGATTTGATGTATTCCATCGTTTAAAAATTATTTGGTTGTTTTCAATGAATTCTTTATAACAGACTGATGGGAGGAGGGTTGGGATTGTTCCACGTGGAACACGCTCCGGCTCCGTCATCTCCCCGAGAGGAGCAGGAGGATGTTGATGTCGGCGGGCGAGACACCCGGAATACGGGAAGCCTGACCCACATTCTCGGGACGGATGCGGGACAGTTTCTGCCGCGCCTCTATCGAGAGAGAACCGATGGTATCGTAGTCGAAACGGTCGCCGAGGGGGACAGTCTCCAGCCGCTTCAGCTTCTCGGCAAGCTGTGCCTCGCGTTTGATGTAGCCCCCGTATTTCACCAGCACCTCCGCTGCCTCGACAATCTCCTCCCGGCGGTCGGCAGGGAGAGTGTCGAGCTTGTCGGCAAGGGGCTTTATCACCGCAGCGAGGAGTTTCAGGGTCAGCGCCGGACGGAGGAGAAGACTTACCAACTTGCAGCCCTCATTTATGGGCGCGAGGGGGAATCCGTTGGGATGAGGGAACTCCACATTCGCCACGGGGCATCCGAGCGCAGTCAGTTGCTCGGGGGTCAGCGCATCTACGGACGCGTTAAGCACCGCCGGTTTCACGGAGAAATTCTCGACGAATTCTATCAGGGAGTCGCGCAACGCACGTTTCTCCTCGGCAAACCGCATCCTCTCGTCATCGGCCAGACCGATGGCATAGGAACGGGAGGTAAGGCGCATGTCAGCGTCATCCTGGCGGAGAAGTATGCGGTATTCGGCGCGGGAGGTAAACATTCGGTAAGGCTCGTCAACACCTTTCGTCACCAGGTCATCGACAAGAACGCCGATATAAGCCTCGTCGCGGGCGAGAGTGAACTCACCCTCTTCACGGCTCCTGAGCGCGGCGTTGATACCCGCAAGAAGCCCCTGTCCGGCGGCCTCCTCATAGCCGGTGGTGCCGTTGATCTGACCGGCGAAATACAGCCCTGACACAAGCTTCGTCTCAAGGGTGTGGCGCAGCTGGGTCGGGTCGAAAAAGTCATATTCGATGGCGTAGCCGGGACGCAGAATCCTGACATCCTCGAAGGCCGGGATGGTCTGGAGAGCTTCCAGCTGTATGTCAATCGGCAACGAGGATGAGAAGCCGTTGAGGTAGTATTCCGTGGTTGTCTCCCCCTCCGGTTCGAGGAAAAGCTGATGCTCCGACTTGTCGGGGAAGGTGACAATCTTGGTCTCTATCGAGGGGCAATAGCGGGGGCCGATACTCTGAATCTGGCCATTGTAGAGAGGGGAATCAGGGAGTCCGCGACGCAACACCTCGTGGGTGCGGGGATTGGTGTAGACCATCATGCACTCCCTCTTGCGGAGCGGACGGTCAACCTCCGGGAGGTATGAGAACTTGTGGAAATCATCCTCAAGCGGCTGGGCCACCGTCAGCTCCCATTTCACCGAACGGCCATCAATCCTGACGGGGGTACCGGTCTTCATACGCTCCACCTTGAAACCAAGATCGCGGAGCTGTCCCGAAAGACCGGTGCTGGCAGGTTCTGAGACTCGGCCACCCGGAATCTGCGTGCGGCCGATATGCATAAGACCATTCAGGAATGTGCCGTTGGCCAGCACCACCGACTTCGCGCGGAAGGTCACACCAAGGTTTGTGATGACTCCGGCGACACGCCTCTGGCCATCTTCACCGGTCTCAATCAACAGTTCCCTGACATCATCCTGCCACATCGAAAGATGGTCGGTCTGTTCCAGAATCCCGCGCCATTCGGCTGAGAATTTCATACGGTCGCACTGTGCGCGAGGGCTCCACATAGCAGGACCTTTCGAACGGTTGAGCATACGGAACTGGATGGAAGCACGGTCTGTCACGATACCCATACGACCACCCAATGCGTCAATCTCACGCACAATCTGCCCCTTGGCGATGCCCCCCACAGCGGGGTTGCAGCTCATCTGGGCAATCTTGTTGAGATCAATGGTAATCAGCAGGGTCTCCGCCCCGAGACGGGCTGCTGCGGCGGCAGCCTCACAACCGGCGTGGCCCGCTCCGACCACAATAACATCGAAGTCGAAAATCATGCTTCCGCCTCCTTTCCTGATGTCATTTCCTGAGAAACCATATCATCGAGCAGCGAAAGGGCCGCATCCTCATGGGCTTCCATAATCTCACGTTCACCCGGGCCTTTGTCATTGATGCCACATAGATGCAGCACCCCATGGACAACCACGCGGAGAAGCTCACGCTCGTAGGGAGCGCCGACAGCCTCGGCGTTAGTGGCCACTGTGTCGAGCGAAATCACCATGTCACCCCGCAGGAGTTTCCCGCGACAGTAGTCAAAGGTGATGATGTCGGTATAATAGTCATGCTGGAGAAACTCCCGGTTGACCTGGAGAATCTTCTCGTCGTCGCAAAACAGATAGCTCAGCTCGCCGAGCATTCGCCCGTGGCTCTCCCCTACCCTACCGAGCCATCTCTCGATAAAATCGAAACGGTCGGTGTCGGGAAGTTTCGGGAAAACCGGCATCCGGGTCTCGCCGTCGACAAGCCATTGAATTTTCTTTGCCATAAAACAAGCGTCTATTTCCGGCCCGGAAGTCTCGGGTCGAAAAAACAAAAAATACCTGCAAATATAGCAAATTTTCCGTCGAAAGTCAATAGGTCGCCTGATTGTGGCCAAAACATCCTCAATCCGATTTTTCCGGCGATTTTTCAGCGAAAGCGCAATTTAAACATATACCACTGACAATCAGAGTATTACCCATCATTTAAGGCCTTTTAGAGCGATTTTGGTTACGATATTTAATGCCAACCGGGGAGTCAATCGCGATTTTCGCAAGGATTTTCGGCCATGAAAAAGAGAAAGGAAGAGAGTTGAGAGAGGAGAAGGAGTAGAGGGGGTTTATTTCACCATCGACTGGAAAGAGTTGGGAATCGGGGTCGAGAAGTCCATCAGTTTTTTGGTGATGGGATGGACGAAACGCAAAGTCATCGCATGGAGGGCAAGACGGTTGATGGGGGAAGTCTTCGCCCCATATTTGCGGTCGCCGACAATGGGATGTCCCAATTCCTTCATATGGACGCGAATCTGGTTCTTGCGACCCGTTTCGAGTTCCACCTCAAGGAGGGTGTATCCGTTGGCTGATTTGACCACGGAATAACGCGTGAGGGCAGGTTTGCCGATCTTGGGGTCATCGGTGACATAGACGATATGCTGGGAGTTCTCGGCAAGCAGTCCGCGAACCTCCCCCTGGGGTTGCAACACCTTCCCCTCCACGACACAGACATACTGGCGGCGAAGCACCATGTTGTTCCAGTTGTGCTGCAGAGCCTCCTTGGCTTCGATTGATTTGGCGAAGACCATCAGTCCGGAGGTGTGCTGATCGAGACGGTGCACGATGAAGAGCTTGTTGCGCGGGTCCTTTGTCTTGATATACTCCCTGATGATGGAATAGGCGGTGCCATCCTTTATCTTGTCATTTCCCATCGAAAGAAGGCCATAACCCTTGTTTATGACGATGATGTCGTCATCCTCATAGACCAGCTTCACACGGCGGTTGTAAAACACCACAAATGGACGGGTGAAGTTGACCGACACCGTCATCCCCGGAGTCAGCGGATGGTCAAACTGCCTGACGACCTCCCCACCGACCATCACATGGCCATATTTGAGGAGACTCTTCACGGCGGTCTTCTTGCGCTCAGGCATCGCGGCATAGAGGAATTCGAGCAGCGGAGCGGGAGCCTCCACGGCGAAATTCTGGATGGAATCGGTCTGGAACCGGTTTCTTTCGGCGCCCGGTTTGGCGCCCTTGTATCTGTTAGTTTTCATCTGTCTCGATTATGAATTGAGGAGAGGATTGGCGGGATTGAGGACATTGAGGTCGGTGGAGGAGGGTATTCCCGGGATGTCTCCGCGATGGGAATATTGCCATATCGACCAACGTATATTGTCGGGATCGACATCGAGAGGAGGGTCGGAGAAGGAGGAAATCCAGAGAGGGAGATCATCGAAATTACCCTTTATCAGGCGGTGGTAGCCGTCGAGGTTGGTGTAAATCAGAGGGGAGTAGCCTTTGGCCACGAGGCAGTCGGTCATCCTCCTCAGCCGCTCCACAATGAGGGCTGTGGTGTGTCCGTCAGGATTGCCCCAGTCCTCGACATCAATGGCGGGGGGAAGGGTGAACCCGCGCCCCTGTATGGCGTGGAGGAAATTGAGCGCCTGCAGCTCCCCGTCGGTGTCGTAACGGAAGAAATGGTAAGCCCCGGATGGGATGCCGGAGGCTACCGACAACCGGGCATTGCGGATAAAGGCAGGGTCGATGAAGTCGGTGCCCTCGGTGGCCTTGATGTAGGCGAAAGCCACATCAGCTTCCTCGGAGGCGACCCGGGAGAAATCGACCTCGCCGTTATGGTGGGAGATGTCGATGCCGCGCAGGGGGTAGACCTCCCTGTCGGGGACAGCCCCCTCGGCAAACCATCGGTCATAGGCCATCATACCCAGTTCCGCAAGGAGCAGCACCGAGATAGCAAGGATGGCTATTTTGATTCCGACACGCACCATAATATAACCTTATTCAGTGAGTCTTGGTTTCCAACAAAGGCTGCGGAAAATGCGGGCAACGGCGAAAACCACCGCCATCACCATCACTATCAACGCCGAGCATGGCACATCTATCACCGTGGCGAGGAAGAGTCCCGCCAGACAACACACCACCGAGACCACCACCGACAGCCCCATCATTCCGGAAAACCTCCGGGCGAAAATCTCGGCGGTAAGCTGCGGGAGGGAGATGAGCGACATCAGCAGCATGATACCAACAAGGCGTATTGTAAGCACGATACAGAGGGCCACGGCCACAGTCATGGCTGTGTTGACAAACCTCACCGGGAGATGGCTCACACGGGCGAAATCCGCGTCGAACGCACACGCCACTATCTGGCGGTATTTCCACGCGAAAAACAGCGACAGCAGGGCGAGATAAGCCCCGAATATCCACAGGTCGGCGACCGAGATGGTCAGGATATTTCCGAAGAGGAAGGAATTAAGCTCAGGCACAAAGCCAGGGGTGAGGAACACGAACACCACCCCGACAGCCATCCCGACAGCCCACACGACAGCTATCGCCGAGTCCTCCCTGACCTTGTAACGGTCGGAAAGCCACTCCACCCCGAGAGCCGAGGCGATGGCGAAAATCCCGGCGGTGACCATCGGGTTGATTCCAAGGAAACAGCCCAGGCCGAGACCGCCGAAACAGGCGTGGGTCACACCTCCGGAGATGGCCACCAGACGGCGCGTCACGATATATGTGCCTATCATCGCGGCAGCCGCCGAGATGAGCAACACCCCGATAAGGGCATTTATGAAAAACTGATATTCAAACAAAACGGTAAACGGAAGTTCAGATTTCAGAATCAGGGGTTATGGTCCTTGCGGGCCTCGGCCACTATCATCAGCAGCTCCTCACGGACATCGGAGGGGAGATTTATGCCGCGCAACTGTATGGACCGCGCCCACGGCGCGATATCCTCGGGCAGGAGGGTCAACAACACGTCGCGAAACTCCTCGGTCTCCTCCGGGGTGTAGCCGTCGGCATCGCGTCCCGCGAAGCGGTCAAGCTCCTCATCGTCGAAATAGTCGACCGTCTGGCTTACCCCGGCAAGGAGTGAATCCTTCTCGCAGGTGATGTGCATTCCGCAACACACCTCATCGTCAATGTCGGGGTCTTTCACCGGCTCGTCGCCGGGTTCAGCGGCAGTCGTGGCGGGTTCTTCCGGGAGGGGAGCGACACCGTCAACGGAACCGTTCTCCTCCCCTTTTCCCATCTTTTTCTCGCGCTTCTCATCGGCACGGTGAAGGAGGTAGAGAGGCACCCCCACACCGACCAGCGCGGCCAATATTATCAGAAAAACAATCATTCCTCTTCAATTAAATCATTCACCCTCCCCGCTGTCAGGCATAGGTTCCGAGGGGTCGAGGGTCTGGAAACCGAGCGACCTCAGGTCATCCCAATATCCGGGATATGACTTGGCCACGCATCCGGCATCCTTGACAACTATCCCGGGGATATACGCTGCAACCGGGGCGAAAGCCATGGCGAGCCGATGGTCGCCACGGGGATCGAACTCCGGCAGGCTCCCTATCGGATGGCGTTTGCCCTCCCATTCCAGGCCATAATCCCTGATTGTCTCCAGGGAGCAACCTACCTTGTCCATCTCCTCGGCCAAGGCCTTGAGGCGGTCGGTCTCCTTTATGGAGAGGGATTTCAAGCCGACGAAACGGAACGGCACACCGAGCATGCAGCAGGTCACGGTGAGCGCGGGAGCAAGGTCAGGGTAATCCTGCAGGTCAAGGTCAAGACGGCCAAACACCTCAGGTGAGGGGGAGAGGGCGACACCTCCTGGAATATCCTCGGAACCCTCGGTCAGCACACCGAGACACTCGAAAAACTCAGCGGCCCGGGCATCACCCTGGACTGAATCAGCCGGGAGGGGGAAAGCCACATCATCCTTACCCTTGAGGGTAATCCATCCGGCGGTCAGAGCCACCACCTCATACCAGAAAGCAGCGGCCGACCAGTCGGCCTCATCATCGGCGCTGACTGGTTTGTAGCTTCCGGGGGTAACCTCCGCCATAAGGGGAGCAAGCTCGACAGAGACACCGCGACGGCGCATCATCGCCACCGTCATCTTTATATAAGGCAACGAGACCGGTTCGCCGAGAAACCTCAGCCTGAGACCTTCCGACATAAGGGGAGCAACCATCAGCAGGGAGGAGACAAACTGGGAGGAGACTGTGGGGTCAATCGACACCTCTCCCCCTTTGAGACCGCCACCCACAACCCGCAGCGGGGCGTGACCATCTCCGTCGAGATATTCTATCGTCGCGCCACAGAGACGCAACGCATCGACAAGATCACCGACCGGACGGCGAAGCAAGCCGGGCTGTCCGGTAATCACGACATCACAGCCGGGGGTCACAGCCGCGAGGGAGCAGAGAAACCGCAAGGCGGTTCCCGACTCCCCGGCGTTCACCTCGACGCGTCCCCCCTGGGAGGAGGTTATGGCGGCGACCGCCGAGCGCATCACCTCTATGTCGAGACATTCGTCATCGCGGGCCGGAGGCAACGGTTCGCCGGGGGTAAGCGCCGCCAGCATCAGCCGGCGGTTCATTATCGACTTTGAGAGGGGGAGGGTGACCACCCCCTCCTCAATCAGTTCTTCGGGCGGCAATATCCTGTAATCCACAGCGGGAGTTGTTTTAGTTTCAAGTCAGATTCTGCCGGCGGCCGTTTCCTCGGCGCAGGCGTTTACGGGGAGGGTGTTGACAGCGGTTTCGAGACGCGAGAGGGCCTTGAGCAGGCAGGCACGGGGTGTGGCCACATTTACCCTCATGAAACCGTGTCCCTCCGCGCCGAACATCTCCCCGTCGTTGAGGGCCAGACGGGCACGGTTGACCACCAGGTCTACCAGTTCGTCATGGGTCAGCCCGAGACGGCGGAAGTCCATCCACACCAGGAAGGAGGCCTCCGGCTCGATCATGCCGACCGACGGCACCTTCTCGGCGAGGAATTCCCTGACAAGGCGGATGTTCTCCTCGATATAGGCCATGGCCTCAGCCAGCCACCTGCGGCCGTTGCGGTAAGCCGCCTCGGTGCCGAGGGTGGAGACGAATGTCGGTGTGGAGAACTCGTTCACCTCCAGCCAGTGGTAGAAAGCGTCGCGCAGGTCGGGATTCTTTATAACACACCAGGAGGATACCAGTCCGGGGATGTTGAAGGTCTTGGAGGGAGCGCCGAAAGTGACAGCCACAGCCGCGCAGTCATCGCTGCAGGCGGCGAAGGGGTAATGGGGTTTGCCGTAAAGCACCAGGTCGCCATGAATCTCGTCGGAGACACAGATTACTCCCCCTTCGCGGCATATGCGGCCCACCTCGGCCAGGGTCTCGCGTGACCACTGTATACCGACCGGGTTGTGGGGGTTGCAGAGTATCATCATCGCGGGATGATGCTCCCTGACGAGCCTTTCCAGCTCCTCAAGGTTCATTTCGTAGCGGCCATCCTCGGTAAGCACCAACGGATTGGGCAACACCTTGCGGCCATTCCCCTCTATGACCCTGCGGAAAGGATGATATACCGGGGGCTGGATGATGATTTCATCACCCTTACGGGTGAAATGGTTGACGGCGTAACCGATTCCCTTGACGACACCCGGCACGAAGGCAAGCTCCTCGCGGGTGACGCGGAAGTCATGTTTGTCGGCCAGCCACTGGGATATCGACTCCCAATAGCTGTCGGGAGCCACGGCATAGCCATAAATCGGATGGTCGATACGCTTGCGCAACGCCCCGGTGATTTCGGGGCATACGGCAAAGTCCATGTCGGCGATCCAGAGGGGGGTAAGGTCGGAACATCCGAACATCTGCTGGAGTTCGGCCAGTTTCGCACATCCGGTTCCGTGACGGTCAATCACCAGGTCGAAGTCATACATAGTGTCAATCAGGTTACGGGTTATAAGTAACTTATAGGTAATAAATTCAAGGTATCAATATCTGAAAGATGAGCCGCCGAGGAATTCCCTGAGCAACGAGGTCGGGGGGATTGACTTCTCCCCTATCGGGAGGAAATATCCCAGGAAGCGGCGCAGGCGGTAAGCCTCGGCATACTCCGGGCAGTCGTTGGGGACTTCGCGGAGGATGGCCTCGCCATAGTCCTTCATCACCCCGAGTTCGAAAATCAGGGAGGAGTTGAAGGTGGAATCGGCGTTCTCCTGGAAGGGGAAAATCCAGCGTTCCTCGCCACGGCGCACACTCGGCCAGCGGCGGAGGGTGTCGATGGCCGACGCGCCTCGATATTTGTGGTCGCGTATGATACGGCGGAGCAGACGGTTGTCGGTGGTGGGTATCCAGTTGTGGTCGTCAATCGACAGGGTTGTCAGCGCCGAGACATATACCTTGTATTTCATCTTATCCTCGATGGAGGCGGTAAGCTCGGGGTTAAGTCCGTGGATGCCTTCGAGGAGGAGAATCGTGTTGGGGCCGATGCGGAGCCGGTCACCTTTGTAGATTCTTTTCCCCAGCTCGAAACTGTATGTGGGCAGCTCCACCTCCTCGCCGCGCAGCAGGGCCGAGAAATCGGCGTTGAACTGCTCCAGGTCGAGGGCGTAAAGCGACTCGTAGTCATAGTCGCCGGTCTCGTCGCGGGGGGTCTTGTGGCGGTCCACGAAATAGTTGTCGAGGGAAATCATCTCGGGCTGGAGGAGATTGGTCAGCAGGTAGATGGCCAGACGCTTGGTGAATGTTGTCTTGCCGGAGGAGGAGGGACCGGCCACCAGCACTACCCTCGCGCCACCTTCGTGGTATCTCCGGGCTATCTCGTCGGCTATGGCGGCGATTTTCTTGTCATGTAGGGCCTCGGCGACATTTATGAGCTGGGCGGTGCGGTCTTGTATCACGGCCCGGTTCAGTTCGCCGACGTTGCCGACACCGATGATATGGTTGAAGCGCAGGTTTTCGTTGAAGGCTTCATACATCTTCTCCTGGGGGACGGGGAGAGCGGGCCGGGATGGGTTCTTGCGGTCGACTCCCATCAGCAGGAATCCCTCCTTGTAGGGAACAAGCGAGAAGATGTCGATAAGTCCGGTCGATGGGGCCAAGGCTCCGTAATAGCTGTCAAGCACCCCGTCGAGACGGTAGACGGTGGTGTAAAGCTCATGGAGGGTGTCAAGCAGTTCTACTTTGTCAAACAACCCTTCCTCACGGAATTTCACAGAGATGTCACGGGTCAGCCGTTCCTTACGGATGAAAGGGACATCACGGTCGCGCAGCGACTCCATCACCTCCTGCAACCTGGCAAGCAGGGCAGAGTCAGGCACAACGGCGGTTTCAGGCTTGCCATCCTTGCCGGGGAGGAACAGGCGACAATACCAGCCGTTTGAAATCGAGTGGACGATGCGCAGCAACGCACCGGGCAACACCTCCCTGACGGCCCGGTAGAGTATCATGCACAGCGAACGGGTATAGACCCTGAAACCGGATGCTGACTGCCGGTCGATGAACCTCACCATCTTCGGGGCGAAGACCTGATACTGGAGAGGTTCGTTCTTGTTGTTGACCAACGCGCAGATTTCGGGAAATGCCAGTCCAAGCCTTTCCCTACCTATCTTTCGGGCCAGTTCCCGGAGGGTTTCCCCTCCTTGGATTTCGACATATTCTCCGGTGTTTTCGCAAAAAATCTTCAGGCAGTCACTCATATTTATACAGGTTGTTCCTTTGATTACAAAGTTACAACTTTTTTCCGGGTAATCAAGCCGGTTTCGGTTCTTCTTTTTGGCATATTGTTCTTCGGTATTTGCTGTTCTTTTGGCAGAATTGTATTTCGTTCTTTTGGCAGGCCCAAAAGAACCAAAAGGCCAAGGGCGCGTGAAAATCCATGGGAGGGGGCCAGGTGGCTCCGCGCGGCGCACCGGGAACTCGCCCTGACGGGCTCTGACACCCCGGTGCTTCGCCGCGCTCCCGCCACCGCCCCCTCCCGATTTTCACAAT
>ENA-UOJC01001318-UOJC01001318.1-human-gut-metagenome-genome-assembly--contig:-C104-NODE-1318-length-34755-cov-16.562651_pt1 | contig 34755 bp, 27 predicted proteins | sample MGYA00242339_ERZ723886 | MGnify/ENA metagenome assembly ERZ723886 | reverse complement strand
TAACAAAGCTCTCAAACGAAAAAGGATTAAAACTGAAATTGGCTCGCGTTTAAGAATATTACAAAATAACAAAGCTCTCAAACCCGATGCAACTTCAACGCAGTACGCCTGAAGTTTAAGAATATTACAAAATAACAAAGCTCTCAAACCACAATACTTAGCGGTAACTTCATTAACGTGTTTAAGAATATTACAAAATAACAAAGCTCTCAAACTCAGTGACGAATGTTATAGCTTTATTCTTAGTTTAAGAATATTACAAAATAACAAAGCTCTCAAACTAGATTGTGTTTTGAAAGATTTATTTGAAAGTTTAAGAATATTACAAAATAACAAAGCTCTCAAACCCACGGCGCCGCTTTTGTCTAAAGACTTTAGTTTAAGAATATTACAAAATAACAAAGCTCTCAAACCTCAAATAAGGGCAAAAGCACACGCCGCCGCGCGATTATTTTGTAAATATAGAACAACGCTACCTATTTCCTCGATAATACTCAAAACCCCTATGAAAATACTTTGCCCCATCGTAGAGGTAATCATTGCCATCAGCAGCCAGACTGTATTTTTGTATATCTGCTCTTAACTGATTGAAGCACTTATCCACCCAATCGGTTTTATCTATAGGCGTTACCGTAAATCCCGCCTTCCTCAAAATTTCTTCCTGTAAATCTCTTGAACAACGACAAAAATTGGAATATATCCTCCTTGCGTGTTTCTTTAATCGATGCTGATTGGCCGCTATAACACACCACGGCAGATAATCCTTTTCATCAGCATTATCTATCAAGAAAAGGTTAGCTTCCTCCGCGAGTTTCTCTGCCCTCTCTTTTTCTTCACGCTCCCGTTGTTCCCTAATTCGTTGTTCCTCAAGTTCCTGCCTGTCCCTAATTCGACGCTCTTCCAGAGCCTCCTGCTCTTTTTCATGCTTTCTTTGCATCCAATATATCAAAAGTGAAACCGCTATCGTCGCCAATAACGATAAAGAGCCGATGACAATTTGAATAATTTCTGCTGGAGTCATAGCATTTCCTCCTATAAATCATAATTTAGAGCAGCAAGCCGAGACGCTTTTTAAGGCGTGGTTCATCGACTTTGCTCCGTTTGATGGTATTAAGCCAAATAGCTGGGTGGCATATACCCTTGGGGAAGTAACCGAAATGGGAGCCGGAGGAGACAAGCCAAAGAACACATCAAAAATTAAGTCTACCGAATGTCCATATCCTGTTTACTCTAACGGACTTGATAACGAGGGACTATATGGTTATACAGACAAAGCAAAAATCTTTGATGAAAGCGTGACTGTTTCGGCACGAGGAACAATCGGATTTGTGTGCTTGCGCCATCTCCCTTATGTACCTATCGTTCGTTTGGTAACACTGATTCCAAAAGAAAGTATTCTCAGCGCAAAGTACCTATATTTATACTTGAAACAACTTCATATATCTGGCACAGGTACAACACAACAACAGCTCACCGTTCCTGACTTCCGCAAAACCGAAATTCTCATCCCAGATAGCACTATCATGATGGATTTTACAAAAGTTGTTACCCCAATATTCAATAAAATCTGGGCTAATGAAGATGAGAATAAACAGCTTGCATTGATTCGAGATGCCATCCTGCCAAAACTGATGTCTGGCGAAATCGATGTCTCCGACATCCAGCTCTAAGCCGCTAAATTATGATTTATTTTCCTGTTCCATTCAATTTTTTCTTCTATTGAGCTGATAATCGACACTATTGAATCCTGTATTTCAATTGGAGGCATGTATCAGCATTGGATTCCTGTCCGAACACAGAGATGCCTGCTCTATTCCCGCTATGGGCTTGCAGGAATTTTACAGACTGAACGAACATTCCGCCCGAACCGCAGCAGGGGTCGTAAACCCGGCAATTTTCAAACGGCTTTAATATTGCCACTATCGTTTTGACTATGCTCGCGGGCGTGTAGAACTCACCGCCCTTAACGCCTTCGTATGCGGCAAACTGCGCGATGCAATATTCATAAGTACGACCAAGCAAGTCGCGCCCCTGGTCGACATCATCCATTTGAATATTATTCGTGAAGAGGTCAACGACTTCGCCCAAAACTCGTTTATCCAAGTCAGGGCTATTGTAGTTTTTAGGCAAAACATTCTTAAGGGCAGGGTTTTCCGCCTCAATGGACTTCATTGCTTCGTCAATGACTTTGCCTATCTCCGGCGTATGCGCAGCCGAGGCGATAACATTCCACCTTGCCGATTCCGGCACGAAAAAAACATTTTCCGCTGTATAAGCGTCCTTATCGTTTTCAAAGCCGTCCCCTTCTTCTACAAGGGCTTTATAACGCTTATCAAAAGCACAGGACACATATCGTAAGAAAATCAATCCTACGATAACCTTTCTGTAATCGGCTGCAGGGATATGCCCCCAGAGAACACAAGCCGCATCCCAAATTTGCTTTTCAAACCCGATGTTTGCATTGTTTTTTTCGTTTGCCATTTATCTCTCTCCTTGTTTATGGCAGTAGCCATAGTACCAGCATTCATATGGAGTCGAACATTGCTCGCCTGGCTCCACCATCACCTCATCGTCCTGGGTTTTAATTTTCCCAAGCCGCCAAATATTGTCGTTGATGGTTTCAGAATACTCCTTTGCCTTTTTACTGACATCTTCTATCATGAACGGATTATTCTCGTTTGGTCCATGATACACAATGAAACACTTTTTCAGCCGTATCCCGCTCCGCGTCACTATGTATCGCTGAAAACCAACGTCTTTTACGAACTGGTCTTCGACCGATCCACAGTTCTTGACCTCATACAACTCATACCCGCCATCTACTTTTTTCAAGATATCGACGGCACAATAATTCCCATAATACCGGAAAGCGGCCTCGCAAATAACTGGCGTTCCATTGTGGATACACTCGTTCGTTTTGGCTATCATTGCCGCATAATCGAGCCGCCCATCGTCGCGGTAAGTCGTGGTTTCTACGAACGGTCCGAACATCCCCATAGCCGAATCGCCAAACCTGTTGCCCTCATCGAGTCGTTCCTGCACCTCCGGGGGAATTACCTTCTCCTCTGGCTTATGTTTATCGAGCCAAAGCATTTTTGGGCATTGCATCCCTCTCATGTAGTCAGTCTTGGTTACGCCCATTTATTCCTCTTCTTCAGGTACAATGAAATCTGAAACATTATCCACCTGTATAACTTCCGTTTCACCATACCACAAATCATGCAAGTAAAACTCTCCTATAAACGCGCCGCAATGTGGACACACATTTACCAAATGAGTTTCCCCTGTAACCCCGCTTTTCCTTTCCTCGAGAACAACTCCCTTGTCCCGTGCGATTTGGCACATCTCATCGTTAAAATCATCTGGTGACATCGGATAGCCGTCAATCAAACCATATACCGAACACATTGTCTCTCCGCACTTCCAACATGAAGTCTTATCCGAGAAACAAATTTTAACATCCGGATGCGTTCTCTTGTACTCGATCTCGGATAGACCTTTTTCTCTCAATTGCTCGTTTCCGAGAGCATCACATAATGCGTTAAGTTGTTTTTTGGTGGGCAAACTCTCCCCCTTTTCAATATAGGAAATTGTTCGAGTATCAACCCCCGTTCTCGCTGACAGCTTAATGCGGGAGCTGTATTCTTGATTCGATTTTCTCACATACTGGAGTGCTTCTCCAAAGTTCATCGCAGATATGTCTTTCATCCCTATCACCTGCTATGTACAAATTTTTTTATTACGGCGATGCCTACCGACACGACAATGGTCGGCACGCCCAAATAAAGCGCGATCATCCCTGCCGGAGTAAACATCCCCAGAACCTGTTTCATTTCCATAAACAGCGGCAGGTTCTCAATAATCATTGCAAATATCCCCTCAAATAAAGACGAGATGGTTATCCAAATTACCGATAAAACTTCAAATAATATTTCCATCTATATCCTGACCTGTTTTCATAATCCATGCTCTAACCATACTGTATCCTCTTCCAGTTGGCAAATAAATTATATTTAGGCAACTAATTATCATTGTATCCATGCTCAATGGTATTCAGACACTTTTTCCAATACTGTTCTCGATCTTTAATCCTATCTGGGTCATAGGAAAGTCCAAAGTATTCGAGTAAGGTGAAAGTAAAATATTTCTCAAAATATATATCTCCTTCACGCTCGTATAATTTCCTCAATTTAACATTCCCGCCATGTTTGCTCGCAAGGTAATTACCCCATCGTTGCCATACGCCTTCTGTCCCTGTTGCCGAACCAATGTATAGCATACCATTATTCGTATCTGTCAAGCAATAGACCCCGGTAATTTTTTTTAATGCTTCATGGTATGTAGGCATAATTTTGCCGCTAAATATATCTTTGAGCCTTGAATATGGAAGATTTACTCTGTCATATCCCTCAAATTGCTCCCCGCTATACCGACAAGATAATATTTCTTTAACTTTGATATTCGGAAGTAGTCTATCTAAGCGAAAAACATATCTTGCATATGTTTGACCTTTCTTATATGAAATAACAAGTCGTCCAAAATACCCCTTATACCTTTCAAGAATTGCAACAGCAGCACGTTGCCCTGGCAACATCCCTGTGATAGTTGCAGCAGAAATAAACAACCATTCATCATATCCGATTTGAATGAAACTAAAGACCATTTGCCCCACTTGAAAGTTACGCTTTTCTCCATACCATGGCCAATACGAGCAATCGGTAAGTCCGCTATCTTTTGCCGTATCATCTAATGCGAGCCATCTATCAACAAACCTCTCTGCTCCAGCACCCGCAGTCATATTAAGTTCTATCCTGCTATTCTCTATTTCTGCTTCCGTAAGGTGAAACAAGTCATTTAGCATCAAATCCATACTACGCCTATTCCTGTGCTTATCAATTTTTATTTTCCATTATGGGAAACATATTTTCCCGCCAACTGCGCCACATAATCCGTTACCTGCGCTACAACAGATTGCGGATAGATCACCTGTAACTTGTCTCCGAACGAACAGCACCATCCAAGAAACGCCGGGCTGATTTGAACGGATATATTCAGCAATGCCGTCCCGTCTCCTTTATCTACGAGCTGAACATCCTCGCCAAATTTGTCCATAACGGCATCAATGAGTGTATTATCGATAACTATGCTTACCCGCTCCTCTTGCCCTACAAACATCCCAAAAACCTGTTTCTTATGTTCAGTGATGTCAAACCCTTTGGCGCAATCGGCAGGGGTGATATCTTCTTTCTCAACCTCCACCGCATCCATCCGATCGATACGGTAATGTGTCATGTTCTTGTATTTGTCATTGTAACACACCAAGTAATAATTATCATTCGAGAAAACCGTCGCATACGGATTCACCACATACCGTTTCTTTTCTTTACGGAATATCCGTTCCCCTTTGGCGTTATAGTCAAAATAGAAAAAAGATACTTTTTTCCCATCGATTATTGCACGTTCAATCTCATTCACGCTATAGTATATCGCCTCATTTGTGTGCTTGGTAATATTGAAGCGCATGATATTATTCTTGAGCAGTTGCGCCCGGTGGCTACCCGCGAGAGCTGCAATTTTGTTCACGAGAGCATCTGTCTTTTTAGGAGTAATGAAACTGGCAGCTTGAACCGCATCCAACAGAATTCGAAGTTCGGGTATATCAAAACTGCGATCCACAACGAAATATTTGTTGCTGATTCCTCTGCTATGCAAAATCTCATACCCGAATTCGTTTAGAAGTTGGATGTCCTTATAAACTGTTCTACGGTCGCACTCGATTCCCTGTTCGGCAAGTTTCCGCAACAACGACGAGGTCTCCATCGGATTGTCCTCGTCTGTTTCTGTCCGGAGTATATCCCATATTTTGAACAGTCTGATTTTTGAGCTTTTTTCGCGTCGCGTAACCATATTTTACTCCATTGTCATAATTATAGCATATTCTTCCCCTTTTGTAAATACCAGGTTGTACAAAAATGACGACTATCTTTTATAAAAATAGGACGGCCTTCCGACCGCCCTATCCTTATTAGTGCTACATATTATTCTTCCTCCTCGGAAGTTTCTGCTTTGCTCCCGTACCTCTTCACTTCAACCGCCTGGTTCAGATTGTAAATGATGGCGTTCGACTCGGGAACAGCCACGCCGTGTACCCTATACGACTTATCGTCGAACCACTTCATCATCTTGCGAATCGCTGCGTGCGCAGGTTTATTCGTGACGTTCAGCACCGCTCTCTTCTCCTGCGTCTCTTTCGGACTGGGGAAAATAACCGCATTTCTGTCCTCCGCATCGCACACCTCGATTGCAAACCTTTTCGTGTCCGTGTCAATCAGAAAACGGACATGGGTAGGTCTGTTGAGTTCGTCAGCGGTCACCGCATTGAACTTGAAGTATTTGTTTGTGATACTCACCGTCGAGTCACTCGCGCTGCCATACAATTCGATTACTTTGAAGCCTTTCAACATTATTTTATCCTCCTGTTTTTCGCTTTGATTGAAAGTTCCTTTAACTGATCGATGTCGATCACCTCCACCTCGGACGGGATAGGAATGAAACCCGTCAAGGCTCCTTTGCGTATCGGTTTGAACTTGACCCGCGCTTCTTGTTCTTCCGTTCTACGCCGCCTGTTGCCTCCCTCTTGAAATATTTTCTGTACTTTCTCAAAGGTACTCCGCGATACAATCGGCTCATGATAATTGCGAACAACGTACTGATTCGCAAGTCCACGATTTTTTTTGATTTTATGCGTGAACAGGTCAACCGTAACCGTCTTCTGCATTCTCATTTCGCCCATGTACTTTTCGTTATGGAGAATACTGCACACGACCGCCGCTTGCCATACCGCCTTCCCTTTCGGGGTAGGTACTTTGGCAATAGTCAAGGCTGTGGCTATCTCCGTTGTACTTTTCCCCTCCAGGTAGGCATCGAACATAAATCGAACTATTTCCGCCTCTTTCTCCACAACGAAGATGTTTCCTCTCTCATCGGTGTCATACCCCATGATCGCCCACATATTGTTGACGGGAATACCCTTTGCGAACCTTCTTCGATAAGACCACTTGAGGCTTTCGGATTTCTGCTTGGATTCCTCCTGTGCGACAATGCTCAATATCGTCAAAATCATCTCGCTGTTCGGATCGAGGCTATTGATACCCTCCATTTCAAAAAATACCCCAACGGGCGGATTCAACTGTTTGAGTTTTCGCACATAAAAAATACAGTCCAAGACATTTCGTGCAAAACGGCTTATCGACTTTGTAACGATTAAGTTGATATTGCCCGCTTTACACTCCTCAATCATCTGCAAAAATTGCTTTCTGTGCGTGACCGATGTCCCGGAAATCCCCTCGTCCGCATATATTCCCTGCAATGTCCAATTCTCATGGTCCTTGATATACTGGGTATAATGCTGGACTTGGAGTTCATAGCTGCTCTGCTGCGATTCCTCCTCTGTACTGACCCGACAGTATGCGCACACCCTCATTTCTTTAGGTGTATTATCGGGGAGGGCGGCATCGGCTGCCTCTATAACTTCAACCTCTACATGATTCGCCCCGTTGTAAGCATTTTTTATCCTTTCGGCAGAGGCAGAGCGTTTTCTCCGCCTCTCTACATTTGTTTCCATTTTCTCACCCCCTTCTCGCCCTTGATTTGACTATAGTCATAAGCGAACCGCTGCGCGGGCATTTTTATGATAGATAAAAATACCCGGTTAATCCATCAAAAACGGGGTAATTCGACAAAAAAAAGTGTCCAAAAACCAAGTTATATAAAAAATGAAAAATCCCGACCTCGGTTTTACCAAGATCGGGTATGATTTGTTGATACTATTTACCTGTAAACGCTGATTGTATTAAGGATATCCGATACAAGATTTTTCCCGCTACGAACATCGCTCGGTGTCTTATGAAGGGTGATGACGTACTTGTCGTTCCCTTTGTATATGAGCCTGTAGTGGTTGCTGTCGGATATCACTTCAAAGCCGATTGCCTTTAACTCGAGAAGGTCGCGTTCCTTGATAGTCTCCCCTTTGAATAGTACCCTTTTCAAAGTTTCATCGACTTCTTTCCCCTCTCCGCGTAAGGCATTGAGAGCGAGTATTCCCTCGAGGAGTTCGTATGACCTCGTGTCTGTTTCCGTTGTCCGCAAAGCCTTTGTCAGAGTGCTAATGACAAGGTCGTACTGTTCTCCTGTAAAAAATTCATCAATGGGCGCTGCTATTAGCATTCTCCGTCCATCGTCTTTTGCATCAAGGGCTTGGCGGAGACTCTCATTCTGCGCTGACAGCGACCTGTTCTCCATTACAGCCCGGTGCAATTTTTCTTTGGCTTCTTTTAGTTGTTCCTCTAATGTACCGTTTTCGTTAATAGTCTCATTTAATAAATCCTCGCTTTCTTTCGCTCGGTGCGCTAATATTTCACTATGTAATTGTTCCCACGAAACTCCATCGGTTTCTGTCTGCGCCGTTGAGTACTCCGCCACCTCATTTATTATCGCCGAATTGACTGAACCATATCTTCGCCAATCTGACGGTCGATATCCTTTTGTATTATGCGAGTTGGGAAAGTATATTCCGATGTGTCCGTTAAATGGATTTTTCCTGTTTGTCCGTTCTTTTAGCTCTTCCAGATAGTTGTCGTCTTCTTCTGCTACAACGATGCCGATTCCGGCAAGGTCTTTCGCAAGCCATTGTACATCGACCTCATGTCCCGCCGAGTCAAAAAACTTGGAAACGAAGACCAATGGCAGACTTCCTCGGTATGAGCCGTTTATGGCATCAACCACTACATCTACCTCTTTCCCTGTCAGCATGACTGGTTCTGCCGATATTGGAAGTACATCCTCTTTGAGTAAACCCTCTTTTACAAATGCCCGTATGACCTCTGTCCTCACGGTAGGGATTTCATTGAATCCCGTCGTATCTCCCAGGCAATTTATGTTGATATATACCTTGCTATCAAGCTCTGTTTCTTTTAGGATTACCTCGGTGACCCATGTCTGTTCTCTGTAAATATGAGTTAATCTGCAAGCCTCATATACCGCATCAGGTCGCGTAAGTATAAAAGTCTCCAATGTACAGTACCCTGCCTTTATTGTGGTCGGGTTCGCTGAGATCTCTTCCGTCTCATATCGCTCCCCGACCTCTTTGCTTGGCGGTCCCGCCTTGAGCCACTCCGCAATCGTGTGTCGAAATTGCTCTGGTGCGTAACCGTCTTTCATTGCCAACCGTGCCGATAACACTTTCATGGCGATTTCCTCCTTGCTTATAGGATACCACAAATCACCTCTATAGTCAATTTGAAAGGGTTCTCAAAGGGAAAGTAAAGCCGTTCATTTCTCGATATGTTCCCACAATCAAATCCTTTTTATCGTCTTAAACCACCCCGAAAAATACATAAAGTCTCACGGCTTTACTCTTCTTTGGATAAAGAAAAATCACCTCTCATGCCTTATTAAAGACATAAAAGGTGATTTTTTACCCCGATTTGACCCGAAAAAGGCTATTTTCTTTCGAGACAAATTAGAGTTTCAACGTGGTCTGTTTGCGGAAACATATCGTAAGGAACGGTCGATATTACCTCGTAAGCGTCAAGCAGCGGTTTTAGATCTCTTGCTAAAGTCGCCGGGTTACACGACACGTAGACTATTCTTTTCGGCAAAACCTTAAGCAGGGCGTTGATTACTTTTTCGTCCACTCCTTTACGTGGAGGATCCAACACCACGGTAGAGTCTCCGGAATATTCGAGTTTAGGTAGCTCTGTCGAACAGTCACCGCAAATAAATTTGATGTTTTTCTTTTTTAGTTCTAATGCCTTCTCTCTTCCCGTTTCTACAGCTTGTTCGCAAATTTCTATACCGTATACTAATTTTGCTTTATCTGCAAGTCTTAGAGTAAGGTTTCCGGCGCCGCAATACGCATCGATAACGGTTTCACCTATGACAAACGATTCCACTGCCGAATATATTTTTTCTTCGATAAAGTCGTTTACCTGATAAAACGATGCCGGATGAAAAGAAGGAGTTATTCCTTTAGAATATATACAATAATAATCGTCGCCGAGTATTACGTTATCGTTACCGTCGTTAACGTTAAGATATAATGCATAGTTTTGAAATTCGATAAAAGACGTAAGTGGCATAAGATTAATTTTTTTCCGTGCCACTACTGTAATGCAAATACTTCCGTTTTTTTCTCTCGCCACTATATGACGAACTTTTTCGCCGTCTTCTTTTTTTTCTTTCAAATATTTTCGAATTGCTTTAATTAACGGTACGTTCCATGTTTTTTGCAACAAACAATCTTCTATATCTATTATTTCGTGACTGTTTTCTCTATACAAGCCAACTCTTTGATCTTTTATAGGATAACTTAATTTGTTTCTATACCTGTAGCTTGATTCGGTGGGAACGGTTTTTTCTACGGTTACATTTACTCCGGTTATTTTCTTGATGGTGTCTGCTACAAAATCTCTCTTTATCTCTAACTGAGAATCATACTTAATATGTTGCATCGAACATCCTCCGCATTTGCCGTAATATTTGCATGGAGGTTTTTCTCTCAACGGACTTTTTTCCACTACCGCTACAGTGGACGCCACTCTGTATTTTTTCTTTTCGACTACCGTTTTTGCTATTACCGTTTCGTCTTTTATAGCGCCCTTAACAAATACGGTTTTTCCGTCATCATAGGCAATTCCTTCTCCGAATGCTCCGAATTTTTGAATACGATATGTTTTTTTCATCGCAATTCCTTTATCTGTCGTTCTGCTTTTTTTATAAGTTCCCTTTCTTTAATGGACGCCCTCTTGTCGTAAGTGTGTTTACCTTTTGCAAGAGCTATCTCTACCTTGACTTTGTTACATTTAAAATATACTTTGGTAGGAACGAGCGTAAATCCTTTTTCCCTGATTTTTCCGATTATTTTATCTATTTCGTAACGGTGTAAAAGCAGTTTTCTTGCCCTCTTTTCATCAGGATTAAAAAAACTCCCCTTTTCGTAAGGCGTTATAAAACAATTTTTTAAGTATATTTCTCCGTCATCTATACCGCAATAACTGTCTTTTATGCTTATTTTTCCTTCTTTTACAGACTTAACTTCGCTTCCTTTAAGCGATATTCCCGCCTCATATTTATCTTCTATAAAATAATCGAAATAAGCTTTTTTGTTTTGTTGAATTATTTTTTCGCTCATTTTACTACCCTTATTATTTTCCTACGCAAAACGACGAAAATATCTTGTCTATTATTTCGTCGCTGCCTATAACAGATGTTATTCGCCCCAATTCGTCATACGCTTCGGTTAAATCCGCAGCCACGCAATCCATTGTCAAATTGCAGTCTATTGCTCTTTTTAGACATTCTTTCGCTTTTATCAGAGCGCTATATTGCCTTAAATTTACCGTTATTCCTTTTTTTACGAAGTCCGTCCTTCGGTATATTTCTTCTTTTAAAATATTTATTCCCTCTTTTTTAACGGCAGAAACGTTTATTCCTTCTCCTCTTTTTATATCGCACTTGTTTGTAACGACGATACAGTCTGCCTTTTTTTCATCGTCTCCGGCTTCTTTTACAAAAACTCTTACGTCTGCGCCGTCGATTGCTTTGAATGCTCTCTTTATACCTTCGCTTTCTATTCCGTCATCGGTATTTCTTATACCTGCCGTATCGTACAAAACAAACTTTCTTCCTTTATAAACGTATTCTCCGTCAATAACGTCTCTGGTCGTTCCTTCTCTTTCGTTTACTATGGCTCTGTCCTCTTCCATAAGAGCATTAAATAACGAACTCTTTCCTACGTTCGGTTTACCGAATATAACTACTTTTATACCTTCTTTTATCTTTCTTCCGTCACTGTATCCGTCCGCCGTTTCTTCTATCTCTCTCTTTATTTTGTTTACGTCGTTTTTTATATTTTTCAATACAAAACTTTCTATATCTTCTTCGGGATAATCTATACTTACTTCTGTTTTTGCTATAACATCCGAAAGTTTTTTTTGTATATCCCTTATTTTTTTACATAGTTTTCCGTCGGCTTTTTCGAAGGCGTCTCTTGCTTGCTCCACCGTTTCGGCATTTATTAAATCCAGTACTCCTTCGGCTTCCGTTAAGTCGAGCTTTTTGTTTAAATACGCTCTCATGGTAAACTCGCCGCCTTCCGCAGCTCTGGCTCCGTTACGTATAAAAAACTCAGTTATTTCTCTCGCAATGACCGCAGATCCGTGACAGTACACCTCTCCGCTCTCTTCGCCTGTATAAGACTTTCCTTCTTCGTAAAATATTACGACGCATTTATCTTTTATAGTTCCGGTATCCGCAGTTGTATAATAAGCTCTTCTAGGCTCCTTAAAATCTTTGTTACAAAGCTTTCGTAGTAATTGTTTACTTCCTCTTCCTGACAGTCTTATTACGGCAATGGCGCCTCCGTACGGCGTAGAAGCAGCCGTTATTATATCTTCTCTCATAGCGGTTTTAACCTCGGTTTATTTCCTCCTCTCGGATAAGATAAAGGAGACTCTTTTACTTTTTCTATTATTACGAACTTTCTCACTATTTCTCCGAGATTTCTCGTTTCTGTTTTTAATAATTTTCCTCCCAAAACGTCAATTGCTTTTTGAGCCTGATTTAATTCTTCTTCGACGTCTTCGCTTTTGTATGCAAGCATAATCCCACCTTTTTTTACGAACGGAATACAATACTCGCACAACACTCTCATCGGAGCAACGGCTCTCGCCGTTACAACGTCGTATTTAACTTTTTTATCCAGATCTTCCGCTCTTTTGTGAACGGCTTTCGCTCTTTCCAAATTCAATTTAGAAATAACTTCGTTTAAAAACGTTACCCTTTTGTTAAGACTGTCCACCATTGTTATATCCAGATCATCTCTTACTATCTTTAGCGGTATGGCAGGAAATCCCGCTCCGCTTCCTATATCTAAAACAGTTGCGTTTTGTTTTATAAGATCTTCAGGTAAAATGCTGTCTTTAAAATGCAAAAGTTCTATTTTATCTTTTTCCGTTATAGCCGTAAGATTAAACTTTTCGTTCCATTCTTTTAAAAGATTATAATACAATTCAAAGCGTTCGTCCATGCACTAAATTATACACTCTTTTCCATTAAAAGTCAACGAGAGAAAAATATCGTTTTTTGCTTGATAAAGAATATATATTTTATTAAGAGAAGTATAGGTATAAGTAGTGTGGTGTAGAAATGTAGAAAAAGTACCGATTAGCAAAAAAAGCGGATAAAAAAGCATTAAATGAGCCTAAATAAAAGCATATAAAAATGTGTAAAAACACGGACAAGTCTAACATAAAAAAGAGGTTATCCACCCGACGAAAAACGATCAAAAATAGTACATAAATAAATTGAAATAAAAAAAGTACTAAAAATACAAAAGTACAAAAAGGAGAAAGTTTTCCACAATGATTTCCACACTGTGGATAAACAATCACAAACAAAATAAAAAATATCCGTCGTGTTACTTATTTAACACGACGGATATTTTTTGTCAATAAAGTACAGATTCTACCCATTTGAGTAATTTATCTGGAGAAACGTTTGTAGGAAAAACTTTTCCTTCTTTTAAGAAAGCCCCTTTGCAGCTGTTTTTAAGAAATTCGTTGGTTTTTCCCATTCCGCTTCCGCCTGAGGTGGCAAAAGGAATAATGGTTTTTCCCGAGCAATCTAGTTGTTCCAAAAAAGTATTTATAATGTGAGGAGCAACGTACCACCAAATAGGAAAGCCGATGAATATTGTAGAGTATTTAGATACGTCTTTTGTCATGGGAGCAAAGAACGGGCGAGAAGAAGGATCTTTCATTTCTACCGAAGAACGGGAGTTTTCGTTGCGCCAATCCAAGTCTGCTTTTGTGTACGGAACGGCAGCCTTTATCTCGCATAGAGGAGCGTCCATAGAAAAAGCTAATTTTTTAGCAACGGAAGCGGTATTACCGCTCGCAGAAAAATAAGTTATGATACAACCGGACATAAATATTCTCCTTTTTAAAATTATTTATTTTTAGCCGCAAAGCCGCCGCCCCGATTATGTGGACGTTTTGTCGATAGGCTTAGTGGCTACAAACCAAAACGTAGTGCCTTTACCGACGACGCTGTCAACGCCGTAGTCAAAATGTTGTCCGTCAAGAATCATCTTTACTATATTGAGCCCGAGACCGGATCCTACGATGTTACGCTTTTTTTCGTTAGCTCTGTAAAATCTTATCCAGACGTTAGAAAGGTCTTCGGGCGATATACCTTTACCGTGATCGGAAACAGAAACCTTTATGCCGTTACCTACGTCTTCGCAACCGACTATTATCTTTTTGTCTTCGCCGACATAGTTACAAGCGTTGCCTATAAGGTTGTAAAGAACTTGCTCTATTTTGGAATAATCGGCGTACGCTTGAAGTGGAGGAGCAGAAAATTCGAATACATATCCGTTTTTTTCCGACATAATGCCGAATCGATTGATTACGGTACGACAGAGCTGAGACATGTCGAAGGTAGTCGGAGTAAATACTTCCGTACCGGATTGGAGCTTGCTTAAGTTTTGTATATCCGCAACGAGAGAAGAAAGGCGTTCGGCTTCGTCTATAATGATTTGACAGTGCTGTGTTCTTTTTACAGGAGTGTTTCCGCTAAGGTCTCTTATCATCTCCGCATAAGCTCTTATCATTGTAAGAGGAGTTCTGAGGTCGTGACTGATATTAGCGATAAAGTCTCTTCGCATTTGTTCCGTTTTACTCATTTCGTCTTTAGCAAAGTTAAGAGAATCGGAAAGAATCTGTACTTCTTTAAAGGAGCCGCCTTGGAAATTTACCGAAAAATCTCCTTTTGCCAAAGTCGAAGCTGTCAAAGCCAGTCGATTTATCGGTTTGCTTATTTCTCGGCTGAAAATAACCGAAATAAACATAGAGATAATAAGGCTTATCAAAGAAGCTAAAAGAAGCTGATTTTGCAGAATATTTACCGTGTAACCCGAGTTAAGAATGGGGGCAACGAGACAAAAATAAAAGTTTTGATTTACAGAAGAGGAACTGCTGCTTTTCATCAGCAAATTGCCGTAAACCATAAAGTTAAAAGTAGAAGGAAGATCGGAGTTTTCGACGAAAAAAAATGATCCGAAATCGGAATAAATTATGTTTTGAATAAATTCGTTTTCTCTTTGAGCGGACCAGGTCAATACGTTTTTTACCGGTTTATAAACAATGGTTTTCGAGTCGGGTTTGCACACGATAACGTCGAGGTTTTCGTCAAAGTAGTATCCGCCGGAAGAATCGCCTTTTATTTCTCCTTCGTCTATACGAAAGATATAAATATCGTAATTGTTGGATTTTGCGAAAGACTGGATTTTTGAGTAGTAATGAGGATTGTCTTCAAAATTTTCTACCAATTCGTCGCTTATGTTGCGGATGTAATCTTCTTGTTTTTTCTCATAAGAAGAGTTAAAAAAGAATAATTGAAAACACCATAACAACAACAAGAATATTGTTGTCATTATGGCGAAGTTCAACCAGGTTTTTAAGAAAAGCGGGAAAAAGCGTTTTTTCATAGCTCGATTTTGTATCCGAGACCTCTTAACGTAACGATTTTGTTACGATACTCGCCCAAAGACGCTCGGAGCATCTTGATATGAGTATCTACGGTACGATCGTCACCGTAGAAGTCGTATCCCCAAACGTCGTTAAGAAGTTTTTCTCTGGAGATGGCGATGCCGGCGTTGTTTACGAGATAGAACAAAAGCTCGTATTCTTTCGGCGTCATGGAAATCTTTTTGCCGTCCACAATTACGTTACGACCGGCGATGTCTATTTCCAATCCGTCGGAAACTATGCGTTTACCGGCGTTTTGAGTCTTGCCTCTGCGCAAGATAGCAGCCACTCTCGCCATGACTTCTTTGGGAGAGAACGGCTTGGTAACATAGTCGTCTACGCCTATTTCGAAACCGAAAAGCTTGTCGTATTCTTCTACTCTGGCAGAAAGCATGATTACCGGAATTTGTTTAACCTTTTTTATCTCTTTTACTGCGGAAAAACCGTCCAATTTCGGCATCATTACGTCCATAAGAATAATGTCATAGTCGTTTTCTCTCGCCATGGCAACGGCGTTCATGCCGTCAACGGCCTCCGAAACTTCATGACCTTCGAATTCTGCGTATTCTCTAAGAACGTTACGGATATTTTCTTCGTCGTCTACGATCAATATTTTAGCCATAATCATTCCTCCTTGGTTTATAACTATATTATCACAGATAGTATACCCCAATTTTTACAAAAAGTAAACCGTTTTCACCACAATTGTGAAAAACAGACAGGTGTTAATTTTACGTTTTTCATTTCTTGTAAAAACTCGGCGTTTTTTGGTTGCGAAAACGGTGAAAAAAGGGTATAATTGCTTAAATGTAGATAAGGAGATTTTTATGAACGCAACCGAAGGAATAAGATACACCGACTCGCTCTCCTATCTTGCGATATCCAAGAGCGATTTAAGCGTAAAAGAAAAAAGAGACATGGCTTATTCGGTATATAATTTCGGATTACTGTATCAAACGGGAGAAATGACTAATCCCGATCCGAAACTTTTTGAGCTGAAGGCATGTTACACGATAGATAAAAAAGAACATCCCGAGTATGAACAGAAAAAAGAATACATTGACGGGCTTAATGACGGAGATTTTGTTACCGGCGGCGGCGTTATGATAAACGGAAAAATAAAGTTTGACGCCGGCGGAAATTTGTGGAAAAAGTGCGTGGAAAAAGGTATGCTTATCGGAGACGATGCGCTTGCTCCCGAAAAATTACCGTTATATACACTTATATACAAAATAATCAGCCTGCCTACCGCTGCCGACGAGCTGATCGCCATGTGGTACGTCCATTTTCCTTTCGTTGTAAATCTCGGCGCACCGTACGAAGAAGATCCATTTATGAACATGAAGGCGATAGTGCTTAAAGAAAATATTTTTGAAAAAGCGCTAAGCAGTCGGTATAGCGATATAGTTTATGTAAACACAAAAGAGATGGTACTTGGCGGAGTCAATCCTATACTTATAGATTGGTTTATAGAGTATACCGAATGGAAAAACCAAAAAAACGAAAAAGGAATAAGCAGAGAAACGGAAAAGTATCAAAGAGAACTCGCTTTAGGAAATTTCGAATATGCGGCAAAAGGCACCGACAGGTTGCTTAACGAATATCCGGACGACGAAGAAATATATCTTCTTAATATTGCGGCAAGAACGTCACAGGCGGGCGAAATCAAAGAAGAAAAAGAAAGAGAACGAATGCATGACGGAATTATAATAGATGCGCAGGAGGCGTTGCAGTCGCCGAGATTTAAGAAAAAAAATTATGTGGCGTATTACCTCGGATTGGCTTTTCTCGGAAAGAACGAAGTGGAAAAGGCGCAGAATTGTTTCCGCCTTGCTCTTACTTACGATCCGCAGTTCGAGCTGGCTACTTTTATGTTAAAAGGCATAGACAAACTCATAAATAAAAACTAAAACGCAGTTGATTTTTGATCGGGAAACGTAGCCGAACTAAGATATTGAGCCAAAAGGAGTTTTTGCAGCAATAATAAATTGAAAAACTATAGAAACTACCTGCGAAATTAAACGCAGGTAGTTTTTTTGCGCACGTTTTCAATGTCCAAAGCTGACGTTTTTAGGAAGATACCGACATAGACGAAGTTTTCCGTATTAATAAATAAAACGCCCTGTCTTTTTTCTCTTTATGTAAGACAGGGCATTGTATTTGTAAAACAGATAAAGCGACGTCGGCGACTTTATTAAAAAACGGACTTTGACGAAATCAATGTTTCGTTACCTCGAGAATGTATGCAGGAGAAAGGTCCGGTTCCTTGCAAAGAATCGCAAACGTTTCAAGCTTAGGCAGTTTATTCGCTATCATGTATTGTGTTATCATTTCCGGCGAAACGCCGATTTTTGCGGAAATTTCTACAGAGGTAATCTTATAATGTTCTTAACCTGCTTTTCTTGCAAGAAAAGCAGGTTAAGAAAGAAGCTTTTTAAAATCTTGCGCACCGTGTTTACAAACGGGACAAACGAAATCTTCCGGCAAGGTATCGCCTTCGTAAACATAACCGCAAATTTCGCAAACGTATGCGACTTTTTGCGTCGATTTAACTTGAGGTTTTACGCAAATTTTGTACAAATCGTACATCATGGAAGGCACGTCGGATATGTTAAAGGCTTCAACCGGTCGGCAAATAAATAAGCCGTGACTTCCGGAGTCTACGTAAGAAACGACTTTTAGAGAAAAGACGGCGTTAATATAATGTGGAAGATAAATCAAACCGTTTTCGGTTCGCAGCGGATTGCAAGTCAGAAATTTGTCGCACGACCTACCGCTACGATAGCCGAAATTTTGAAAAACGGCCAACGGCGCATCTGCGTCCAACGAACAAACATTGAGTTTGCCGCTCTCTTTAACCATTTCGTGAGTGAGATTTGTTTTATTAAGACTTACTGCAATAGTTAAAGGGTTGTTTGATATTTGCATTACCGAATTGATAATGCACCCGTTGTCTTTATCTCCTACTTTGGTCGTAACGACGTAAAGGCTGCACCCTATCTTATTAAGAGCGGCTTTGTCAACTTTTACCGTATCGCTTAATTTATTATCTTGAGTCATGATATTTTTCTCCTATATTAGATCTTGTATTGCGAATTGTGCTTGCAAATTTCGAGTTTTGTCGGCACGCATACAAATATCAGTTATTTCGAAATTCGGCTATTTAAAATAAATATTTATAACCTCAGGTAAAACGAATAACAAAATTAAAATATATCAAAGCAAATACATCCGAAGAATGCGAACTTAATTATTATTTAGGTTTGTTTCGCTATTCTTGTTTTGTGCGGGAACACCGTCTTAAGGTTAATTCGATAAAACTGAGTTTTTAACTTCGAGAAACTCGACGAAGAAACTGCTTTCCAAACCACACAAATAAAAGCCACGATAATAGAGGCTACGAGCATGCCGCCTATTGCGCCGATCGTATCTATAACTATGTCCGATAACGAGCAATACCTTTGAGGCGTAAAGTATTGTATAAATTCGCTGCCGACAGCGTATATGCACGAACTCAGTGCGGTAAGAGGAAAGGCAATCCACTTCCGTTTCAACAGCATTAAAGCCGAGCCGAAAATGCCGAATCCCAGCAGTGCAGACAATAATCCGTGCCCCATAAACTTGCGTACGAATCCGTATGCGGTAACGAAAAGTCTCGACTTAATCTCTAAGTCCGTATAGACTTCGGGATAATCTGCGCTTTGACATCGAATTACTATTTTTCCGTACATGGATGCCGTTAACTTTCCTGTTTCGCTGATTTTTGCTTTGCCTTTTATAACGCTCCAAGTAATGCGGTTTTGCTCTTTGTAATCGACAGGCGAAAACTCTGCAGTGTAGACATACTCCGAATGTGGCGTAATCGCTCGATTGCCTATAATCTCGATTTTTTTAGGAGCAGAGCTCTTAACGTCAAATTGTTTCTTTACACGGATATTCGGATTTAGCGGAGAAGTTATTGTCAGAGTAACGCTACCGTAACCAGACGTTACCAGATAATTGCCCTTTCTGCTTAAAATGCCGCTGTTTGACGATTCTAATCGAAACAGTGAAATCAGTTTGTCATAGATAGCCGGATTTTCGCTTTTTGTAACGGTAATTTCTTCTCCGGAATCACCCCTTTGTGCCGTAATGGAGCGTATGATCGAGCTGCCTATCGAGTAGCAGTATCCGTGTTCCATGTTTAGACTATCGATATTATCGTAAAAAGCAAACGTAACGGGGATATAAGCATCTGAATCTGGTAAAATGCGGATTTCCGCACAATTTATCCGATTTCTGCCGTAGTTAGCCGTTACGACGACCTCCCCCGGAGCAAGCGAATATAAGTACGAGCCGTGTACCGCCGCAACCTGCGGATCGGATGAAACGTAGGTTAAATTTGTAGCTCTCGTATTTCCGTAGTTAAATACAATCTGCACTCGCCTACCTACGCCCACTTGTTTTATGTAAGCGGACGGATTTACACTTCCAGACGAAAAAGATAAATTCATGTTTTCTTTTGGTTTTTCGCCCTGACAGGATACCTTGCAAACGCCTTTTACGCAAATAGTTTTGCCGTTGATTTCTTGCGTGTAGGACGCTATTATTTTTGCCTCACCGACCTTGTTGTAAGTGACGACGCCGTTATTGTCTACCGAAGCGACGTCATTGTCGGACGAACTGTATTCGAGCTGCACCGAGGCGAATTCTGTCGGCAAAATCGATACCGAAAGCGTTTCTGTGTCACCGCAAAACTTCTTTGTCGTATCTTTTCGGGTAAGGGCTATTTTTTGAATTTCGTTTTTGCTGCCGACTTTGTCTTCGAGATCGAATTTGTCATCCAAAATCCCCGTAACTTTGTCGGTGTTGGAGCCGCTTACGCTGCCCGGCGTTGCCGACGCAACCCAAAGCGCAATCCATAAAACCACGGTACAGCATAACGTAACCAAAGCAAGAACCTTAAGCATAGTAAAATACTTGTTTTTGCTTTTCTCCATATCTTTTTGCCCCTTATTAGTATTAGACTGTTTCGTCTTGCCCGTAACCGTCTTAGTCGTATGGCACTCACCGTGTAGGCTTTACTTAAAGCCGTTATCAGTATATATTCTTTTTGCAAATATGTCAATAGCTGAAGCGTTGCAGCTTATCACAAAGATGATCTTATTTTTACACCTTTGCAACCAGTATCGTCAAAATTTGTCGCTATGTAAGCATTTTTAGCGACTTTGAAAATGAAATATCGCATTAAAAAGTTAATTTTGAAATGTGACAAAACGGAGAATATGTCGCCGAATTTACAATACGTGCGCATATTTTTGAACTTTGCTGTTTTTCACAAATAATATAGCTATGTGAATGTCACTAGGATTTACCCATATTTTCAATGCTTCCTTTTTCACATTAAATAGTTGCTTTTTCATTGAAATGCGGACATTTAAGCGAGAATAAACAGTATTTTCACAAAACTGCGTTTGCGATAAAATGAATTTTTCACAAAAAAATACAGTGAAAAATTTTTATAAAGGCAAGAGGCGGTTCGATTTTCTTTAATATTTACGGTAGAGCGACCTTTTGTGAAAATACCGTCAAAATTAAACAGCTTTTAGACGGCGAAAAATAAACCGCAATCCGACGTTATACTTACTGCATCGAGAACAAAATTATAAATGGGTTCCGCCCGCAGGACGTTATATTTAATACCGTGTCGTCAACGTTAGCAGTTAGGCAAGTTTATATTGGTTTTTTTTGGCTTATTTGATATATTCTTGCATGTAGACGAGTGGCTGCCGTGCTTTGATTGGCGCAGTGACGGCGCAATAGCGCAATTGCGGACCGGTTTGTGCCTGTTTGATTAAAGAGATCGATTTGCGTAAATGCCGCCTTTAAGCCGCATTTTTGACCGCAAAGCTGTTTTCGTGCGCAGGGGAAAGAGGGAAGTGTACAAATTACGTTACACGGTGACTCGATGAGTCTTAAATGCTCTAAAGTCACGCTATAACGGAAGACGGCAATGGCAGTCGTAAAATTAAACAATAGGCTTTGCGTATAAGCCCCTATTTCTTACCCCTATCTGTCATATCCGGCGTTTTGTTCGGCTTTAACAATGGCAACGTATCATGTTTTCGGATAGGTATTATATTATTAAAGCTATTGTAAAATCTCTTTGCGATTATAAACTTTGGCGGCGCAGTTTATATGCGTATCTTTTCGCCGATGATGTTTACAGTGTCGACAGGCGTTTGATTTAGCGTGCTAATATTTGCTGAAAACCGCATGGGGAGGAATTTGTGACTGCGCACGAAAGACGGCAATCTATTTTATTTACGCTTTGCAGAAGACGACAAGAAACAATGGAAAATTTTGCAGTGGAGTTTGGTGTGTGCAAACGCACTATTGAAAATGACATAATGCACTTGTCTCTTAAATACCCGATATACACCAAGTCCGGTAGCGGAGGCGGAGTTTTTGTTTTGCCGAATTTTAAACCTGACAAACCGAGTATGAACAAAAAGCAAATCGATTTGCTGAAAAAATTAGCGTTGTTGCTTGCCAATGAAGACAGAAAAACGATTATCGAGATAATTGAAATGTACGGATAGTTTGGGCGTATCTTCGGTTACTGCGTCCAAAAACGAAAACTACCGACGGTTGGATGTGAGAATAAAACGATTTTTAAAAGTTTGCGCATTCACACAGAATCCCGGTTACAATTTAGTAAGAATACGTATCAAAACAGTTTCCGACTTGCATTTTTTAGGTCGATATTATTTCAGTGATTCCATCACTAATTACCGATAAGGCATTTTCACCGATTTCCGTTACGGGCAAACCGTCGAATTACGTAGGAATAATTATGCTATCGACGTTTTCGGTTTCACCGTTACGCTGTAACCGTCGTCGGTTTCCTTATAAGATTGCAGCCGCATTTGTCAAAGTGCCGGGTATGCGAGCGTAGACGGCTGATTCGGATATATGAAAGCAATTCACGATTTTCCGCCGCTTTCGTCATTATGCGAAAAACGTTTTGTTTCAACGATGTATGCGCCGTTTGCGTTGGAGCGGATATCTGCCGGACGTCCCGAAATAGGCACTGCTTACCGCTGTGCAGAAAGTGTAAATGGTTTTTCCGCTTAAATTGTAGAAATTAAGGAAGGGCAAAACGGGCATAGACGCCGTCCTCACCCGATAAGGAATGGTACGAAAATGGTATCGTAACCATCGATAACTTCTTTCGAAAGATAGGTTTTTTTTCCGGGCGTGCGTGGGTGGCGGCCTTATCGCCTTTTGCGGCTTCCGTAGTCGGCGTATAGGAATCAGGGGAAGATCTTTGCCGGTTCCGGTTCCGATCTTAAAAATGTCCGCACCCGTTTTCGGCTGAATGAGGGTGCTACTGCGTCCCCAAGAAAAGGAGTTTTATGATATTAGCTATTTTGTGTATAGGCGCTATCAAAATCTTTGGTATCTTAGACGTTGAACTTTAAGGCTTTGAGTGTATAAAAAAGTTCGGATGCTTTTCTGATTAAAAGCATCCGAACTTTTTGGTCGGAGTGAGAAGAATCGAACTTCCGGCCTCATGAACCCCATTCATGCGCGCTACCAAACTGCGCTACACCCCGGTGTTAAAATGGTCGAGGTAGCGAGATTCGAACTCACGGCCTCTTGGTCCCGAACCAAGCGCGCTACCAAACTGCGCTATACCTCGTCACTTTAGCTAAGTTATTGTAGCACACTGAATATCAAAAATCAAGTGTTTTTTTGCAAATTTCAAAAATTTTCTTTAGCGACTATGCGAGATAATTTTTTAATATATCTTACATTAAGTTCGGTTTTGACACTAATTGCTAATTGATTTTTATTTAACACTGCTTTGTGGTTGCTACAGGCAATGACAAATTTTCTTTTAATGCAGAATTAGCGGCTAATGCAGAATTAGCGGCAAAAATTTTTGCTCGATTGTTGTGTATATGTAAATCAGGTATAAGGACAGAAATGTTACAGGGCTTCATAAATAGAGGTTTATCTAAAATTAATTAACACATACATTAAAAATGTTAACTATTGTAAATCACAAGAAAACAAACTACATGGGTTATGAAAACATAACTACTATTTGCGTGTTGTTTTAATATATATAAATGTTTTTGCGCCTGGCAGAAGTAAAATTTTGTATGCCTATGTAACCAATTGTATGTAATTATTTAATCTTATCACGCTTTATATGTCAATTGATGGTTTAGATATAGTCAGGTATTATGCCGCAGCGTCAGATTATTCTAAAAACTTCGATGTAAATTGCTTATACATAATAACGACGCATATTTCGACTTAAACTATGCGAAAGGCTCGTCGGGTTCTTTTTTGAAATATGTAATTGTATAACTTAGAATAATTATTGTGCGCCGGCGTGTTTGATTATTTTGTAGCGTAAAAGTCGTATTTTAACTATACTTCGGTATATTTCGCAAGGCGTACACTATTTATACAATACAACGTATTAAATATTGAGTATTCATTTATAAGAAATGAGGCGCTAATACTCCCCTATCCAGGCAAAAGACTATACTAATTATATATTTTGTGCTTTAAACAAATTATGGCGATTGTTATATTGCGCAAAGTAATGGCTATGTTATTAGTTGCGTTACTTTTGCGCTTAATATCGCTACTGACTATTAATTAAAGATTATTAGCGCAAGATTTTTACATGTTGCGCTTATTATTATTAAATGCGATTTGAGTTGCGCACGAATGTGAATAGTTTATATATTTATGCGCTGTACTTATTTTAAGGTGCATAAAACAATACGGAGTCAAGCGCTTAAAATTTTTTATTTTGCGCTAATAAATTATTTTAACATTGTTTAGCGCTCATTATTTTTGAGGTTTGCTTTTTTTTGCGCTAATACATTTTTAATTTTTTCATTTAAGCGCTGTCTGCGTTACAATATATAATTATATTATTGAGACATACTTTAAATATAATTTTAAGCGCATTTTAGTTTAAATTATTTCAGCTTTGTGCGTTACAATTTAAATATTAATTTGTTTTGCGTTTATAGTAAACTACTTTTTATTTTTATGCGCGCTAAATATAATTTTAAATTTTATTTCAGCGCTGTATAACTAATAACCGGTGTCAATAAATATTGTTGTTTGCGCTCGCTTTTATGCTTTGTGCGCTCATAATTCTGAGAACTAATTTTTTAATCATCTACAACGCTTTAAGCTATTTATGTTCGTTCTTATTTGCGCACATATTTTTTGCACATTTATTATTTGCGCTGATTAGTTAATCGATATTCATAATTAATGCGCCAAAAATTTAACAATGCGCTATGGTTTTATTAACGTTAAATATTTTGATGCGAATAATGTTTTAGTCAAAATGTTTGTGCGCTGTATATTTTTGTGTAGCGTTGTGTAAATTATATTTTTATTGCAATTTGGCTTATAAATATATTGCAAGCGCACATCGTGTGTACATTTTCTGCGCTTATCTTTGGCTAAGCATTTATATTTACTACGTTGTCGAAATGTTTATTATGATAAGTATAATTCTTTGCGCGAAAATTAAATTCATTATATTGTTGCTAAAATTTTTGCGCAGTTAGGGCTACGCAGTTAATATTATTAATCTGTTTACTTTGCGTTACCATTGTTTATTTGTCGTTTTCTTTTTTTTGTAATGCGTTGGGTGACGTTTGAACCGGATTGGTTAGTTTTTCTTATAATTTTGCTCTGTACTTGATACTATGTTCGCAGTTATTCAGCTAACGCTATACTATTTTTTCTATTTTTGCATTGTTTGTTTTTTTAAATTGTATTGTTTTGAACGTAATACCAAAGATTGTGCATGGACGAATAAATTCTATAATTTTTGCTCCTTTAATGTAAAATATTATTATATGAATTTATAACTATTCTCAAAATCGAACGATTTTTACTCGCCATTTTGTTAAAATTTTTCCTATAAATTCTGTTTGAGAAGCTCAATATTTCGGGGCAAATGTCGACTTTTTTGATTTGTTTACTAACTTATATACCGGATTATACCTTCTTGCGAACGAAAAAATTTTCTTTTATTTCGATTTACTTGCCGGGTAATATTATAGCCATGCTTTGAATTTTCTATTTATATAATGTAAAAAATGATAGCGTTATTTAATTATGATAGTTTACAAAATATAACGCAGCTGTTATTAGTTTATAAATTTATTGTTTTTTGCGTATTTAACTATATCGCTCAAACATTGCGATTTAATCTATGCTCAGTTAGCCGCTTGTTCGATTTTTTGCAATCAATAGAGTAGGGAAATTAAGAATTTTATTATATTATTAATACAGTTCAATGTTTATTGGAGGAATAAACAATATATGCGGTCTGTTAATTTAAAATATGATATTGACGCAATTAACTAATGGGGTTTGTAATTGCAAAGTAATTTTGACTATTGTTGCGCTGTGGATGATGTGGGGATTGTATTTGATGCATTTTGTTTAGGAGGGGGGGGGATGTAACGTATTTGAAAAACTGATCTCGTGCTGCATTATTTATTGTCAATTTGCTACAAAAATATCTCGCAATTCTTATATTTAATGCCAAAATGCAAATGCTTCTGTTTTAAGTGTTTTTAAGTAAAACGCTTAAGCGAGGGGCGTATAAGCAAACTTTCGCCGTATATACGCAGCCAAATATTCGTTATGTGATTTTTGCTTCGAAATGGGCGCTTTGCATGTGAGGCGTTGCGTTCTAAAATGTATGCTATAATGAATGGCAGATATAAAATCGTGACAATGTGGCGGGCTATTGGTTGCAGCCAAATCGAAATGGAGCTTTTATAATTGATTTAAACGTCTCTATTGCGCTTAGTTCTATAACTATCAGTAATTCTGTATTCTCATTAAGGGGGAGCATTGAACATTGCGCTATGAGAAGCACGCTCGTTTATGTTTTTGCGCAGCGATTTGCGATTTCACGTCTTGTCAATTTGCTACTTCAATAAGACTACTTGGAACGCATACTTGGCATATAGAAACCGCCAAATTTTTACTGTAGTGCGGTATGGCGTTTTACATGCGCAAAATTGCAGTAGTCGTGCGCTTTTCTGATTTTAGCGTTATAACTTGTGCGTTTGAAATATTTTAGTGCTGTTTGTTTTTTATGTGTTCATTTGCGATTTTGGTGTTTAATGCAAAGAAACTTATCTACTTATCCACTAAGTTTTCCACAAAAGCGGATAGTTTTTTAAGTTTTATTTCGGCTTTTTTCATAGAAAAACAACATGATTTTTGTTTATTTATGTTTCATGTGAAACAATTTGTTTGCAAAATAGTACATAAAATATAGAGGAATTATAAATATGTTTAAAAATATACCAAAATACAATTTTCACATTATAAATGTGCTTTTTTATAAGTGTGTAATTTTATTAGGCTTTTACTGAGCTCAAATAGCGGTGATTGAGTCCTTGTTGGTATGTTGTATGTGTAAGATTATCGGTGGCATTTAAGAAAACAGAACTCTGCGTTAAAGTCAGTTGGCTAAGTTAGCTGAATTTTTAAGACAGTCCCAACGGTAAGTAGTAAGAAGTAATATTGTCCGAAACACAAAATAATGTTTTGGCTTTCGAAGCGTTTTGATTTACGCAGTCATATTTTTTTTGTGGTGGGGGATGACGGCAGGCGAGATTTGAGTGTAGTCGCAAATCTATACTATCTATCGGGAGTTAAAATACCAATTCGGGGACTTTCTGATTTTTAATTTTGCGATATCCCACCGGGTAAATAGAACTAGAAAAAACGTATCTAAGCTATTATTGACTCTAATGAAGCGATTTAAGTTTAAGTCTATAATAATTTAACGATTTATTTCGTTTTAGTGCTTTACGATTTATACAATAATTTTTTATAGAAATTGTCTAGCCGGGGTTGCCAAAAAATAACTGTGATTCACTTTTAGTTTTTAATGATATTTATGCGTCTGTTACTGGTTTTTTAATTTATTTGATTATGCAAAGAAAGAAGACGAATAGTTGTTTTGGTTGCATGTGTCGACTAATTGACTATGTTAGTTGCGCACGTTGCAGTGTTGCTTCACGTGAAACGATTTGCTTCGATATATCGACTTTGTAATGCTAAGATTGCATACAATTTGATTGATTTGCATTTTACCGCCGAGTGTCTTTAGACTTTACGCAAGTTTGCTCGGATTCACGTGAAACTGCTTCTGAGTCGCCTTTTCGAAATGCTTAGATTAGAGCAGGCGAGTATTGTAAAAAAGAGTTTATTAGCAATCTCCATGATGGTAGCTATTGCAAAAATTATCGGCGGTCTTTGCCTGCTTTTAAGTTTGAGAGATAAAAAAATAACGAATAAAACAGTACACGGTCGGCATTAGAAGAAAAAATAAAAAGCCTTTTGAAAAAAAGACCTTGGAGCAAATATTACACGTTTTGTTACATAGACAGTAGTTTTTAATTAAGCACACGGCAATTGCCTAAAAAAGTTTCACATGAAGCATTTTGTTTTCTTATAAGTTATGCTACAGAATATGCCGGGAATAGTTCTTCTTTATAAAAACTGCATAACTAAAAAAGCGGCACGCCGTAATCGACGTGCCGCTTAAAAGGAGAGTAAGAGGGTTATTATTTTTTAGTTTGCGAATCAACAAGTTCCAAAATATCAGCTATTCTGTCGAGATCGTCCCTATTGTAATAGTCGATATAAATTCTACCGCGCTTGTCGTTGCCAAGAACGGAAACTTTTGTCGCAAAAGTTCGTTGCATGTGTTCTACAAGGTCTTTTAGCTCTAAACTTTGCATCTGCTTTTCTTTGTTCTTGGGGTTGCGGTATGCTTTAACGAGTTCTTCGAACTTTCGAACGCTCATTTTTCCGTCGGCAGCCTTTAATGCAAGAGCAAGCTGAGCGTCTTGGTCATCTAGAGAAATCAAAATCTTTGCATGTCCAGCCGAAAGCCTTCCTTGTGTTATAAGATCTATAACTTTTGGAGCCAAAGTCAACAGACCGACAGTGTTGGTAACGACTGTTCTACTTTTGCCGATACGTTCTGCAACTTCTTCCTGCGTGTAATGGCACTCGTCCATAAGTTGTTTTATGGCAGTAGCCGTTTCGATAGGGTTGAGGTCCTCTCTTTGAATGTTTTCAATAAGAGAAATCTCTTTAATCTGAGCTTCGGTATAATCTCTGATTATTGCGGGAACAGTTCGTAATCCTGCACGTTTGGCCGCGCGCCAGCGACGTTCACCTGCAATGATCATATAGCGCTCGCCGCGTTTAACCAAAATCAGGGGAGTGATAATGCCGTGAATGCGAATGCTGTTGACTAGTTCAGTCATTGCGACTTCATCAAAAATTTTACGCGGTTGATTTTCGTTGCGGTCAATAAGGTCGATAGAAATTTCCGAAGCCGGCATAGAGTCCGTTATTTCGTCAGATTCGATATCTGCGAGAAGGGCACCCAAGCCTTTTCCTAAACCTTTCAAAGCCATGTAATATACCTCGCTAAAAAAATATACCATTATTATATAATAAACGCCTAAATTAGTCAAGAAAATGAGTGCGCAAAATGAAAAGTATGATTTCATTACTATGGCGTCGTGCCTTATGGTTATAATTTCATAATATTGTGGATTCATACGATCGCAGTAAGCTAAGTAAAATTGCACAATCTTATATACATCAAAAATCAGATAATAATAATTTACGTTATTGCCGCCGAAACACAAGAAATGAAAAGAACAGAGAATAAATATAGAACAGTTAGTCTTGCAAGATTTTTGAACAGTAAAAATCGTAAAAAAGTTTTGATAAACCGATGTAAATGTTACAAAGTAAGCGAATAATATAATTTAATTAGGGTGGTACTGCTCGCAACGATGGGGGGGGGACTAAGGCAAAATCAAAAATTAAGAAGCATAAGCTCGGACAGTTATTATATTTATATGTAAAAAGAAAAGGCTTTTGCTACAAGTGAAGTGTAACTCCAAAAATTTAATTCTCTGTCCAAACTTTTGGGTTCACATCAAAGCGCAAGGCCTAAAAATATTATTATAAATCATAATTTTGTTTAAGCGGGTAACGAAAGCGTCATTTGCCTCTTTTACGTATTCCTCTTATGTACCACAGCGCAGCTAAAGCTTGCAGAGGAATCGGTAAAAAGAAAATATAAAACATGCCGGCATAGGAGGAAAGAGATAAAAAAATCGCTGCGGCGAGCGACCATATTAGAACGCTCTCGGAAACAAATAAACCCAAGTGATAATGCCAGATAGAGGTGAAAACGATAAGTAAAATCGAGGACGCCGGTATTGCATACAAAAAAACCAACCACGACCTTTCCGATGATTTTGTAAGGATATTTATCAAAACAAAAACTACCGTGGCGACGAGCCATACCAGACCTACCGAAAAGCAAACTGTGAGAGGTTTTCGTATGCGCGCCTTCTTTTTTACGGAAACCAAGTCGTTTAGAGTAACGTCGAGCATAGAGGCAATCTCGTTAAGCGTAATAACGTCCGGTAATGATTCGGCTCGTTCCCACTTGCTGACTGCCTTGTCTGAGTAATTAAGCTTTTCGGCAAGTTCGAGTTGCGTGTACCCCTTCTCTTTTCGGTAGAATATTATATTGTCTGCAATAACTTTTTTAAGATCTTCCATAGTTCAATTCTAACATAAGCATTGGTATAGAATCAAGCAAATTATGTCGAAAAATATACATCGTATACGGAAAAACGCAACGAATTTCGGCACTCTACCGGCAGTAGAGTGCCATTTACCTGCTCTCTACTGCGCCAAATAAGGTGTAGAACCCTGTTTTAAATAAGTAGGTTGATTATTGCGAGTGTCCGTTGTACAATGATAGCGTAAAGGAGGTAGAAATGAAAAAGCTTGTTGTTTTTGGCGATTCTTGTGCAAAAGGCATAGTTACGGACAGTGGTCGTCCGTTGCCGGCAAAGCCGTGTGCGGTGGATATACTCGGAGAGAAATTGTTATTTGACGAGGTGGAAAACATATCCGCATTCGGGCAAACCATAGTTAAGCTGAGCGAGCGTAAATTTGTAGAGCGATATATCGAGGCCATTAAGCCTGGCGATAAAGTCTATTCGGTAATCTGGATAGGCGGGAACGACGTGGATTACGATTGGCGGCAAGTTGCGCTTTCGCCGGATTATCCGCATTCTTCAAAAACCGGGCTTTGCGCATACTCCGAAATACTGCACAATCTAACCGCAAAATTAAAGAAAGTCAGCGAAAAAGTATTTTTGGTTACTCTTTTGCCCGTTAATTCTCAGCGATACTTTGACAGCGTAATTAGTAAAATAGCGGACAGTAATGCGGTTTTAAAATTTTTGGACGGTGACGTTACCAATATTTCGCGCAAGCAAGAGATGTTTAATATCGAAGTCGTAAAGACTGCGTACGAAATGGAAGTAGGTTTAATCGATTTGCGAACGAAGCTTCTAATGCTTAACGATTGCTTTGACTATTACTGTGCCGACGGTATTCACCTGTCTCAAACCGGACAGCGATTGGCTGCGACGATAATATCCGAAATAATCGATAATGAAGAAAAATCCCTTTTAAGAAGTGTAAAAAATGAAAAGTTTTCGGCATTTGTGTGAATTTGTTTTGACATAAGTACGCCTGAGGTGGTAAAATATTGAATATACCAAAGAGGGCGTTATGAAAGCAAATTTTTACAAGTGTGTTGTGATTTTTTGTGCTTTGCTTACAACGTTGACGATAACAGTTCACGTTACGCCGACGATTGCTTTGACCGAAACAGACAGTTATGAGACTTTCGTCGCTGCCATTAATTCGGCTGAGAACGGAGATACCGTTCGACTTACAAACAACATAAACGTATCGCAACCTATTTTTGTTATTGACAAGAACATTACTATTTGCCTCGACGGTTCCGTAAAGGCTAAGAGTGCTGACGACGTTGCTGCCGTTTTTAATATTAAAGGCGGAGAAGTGACGATAAAATCATCGTCGGGCGCAACCGTAAAGGGTACTAAAACGCTTTTTGATGTAAATGACGGCGCAAATGTTTCGCTTGACGGCATAAAGATGGAGAAGACTTCGTCAAACGGCAGCAATTACGGCGTTCGAGCGGCATCTGGCAGTACCGTAGAAATAACTAATTGTTCGGTAGAATATCACGGCTATGTAAATGCGCCGGACACTTCGTTCTATGGAATTTACGCTGACTCGGCAACAATATCAGTAAAAAATACATCATTTGTTTTGACTCAGTCTATCGACGGTTACGTTTCCGAAATGTATGGAATTTTCGGTAACGTATCGTCGATTTTGCGTCTTAGCGGCATAAACATAATAGTTGCGCAAAGCGAGTGTGCAAAAAAATCCAAGGCATACGGCGTATGTTCGGAAGGAAGTGGCGAAATATCCGAGTCTCAGGTTTTGACGTATTCGGCGTATACGGCAAAGGCGATTAGCGGCGGAAGTGAGTTTTCTGTTATAAGCGGAAAGTACGCTGCGGACGGTAAAAATAAAAGTGCTGTTAGTGGCGTTTCGGTAAAAAGCGGTTCTTTTAATACCGATCCGTCGGCTTTTGTGGTCGGTGGCGGAGTTGTACGAACAGACGGAACCGAAAGTTATGATTATGAGTACGAGTCCGCAAATCTTGCCGCCCTTGACAGGGTGTTACGCTATGTCGTTGAGGGCGCAGCAGAGCCATGTGCTCACGAAAAAATGACAAAGGTTGTAGTGCTCGAAGCAAGCTGCGAACAGAACGGGTTGTTAAGGCGTGTTTGCGATAAATGCAATTTTTATGAAGAAAAAGAAATTTCGGCACTCGGACATAACTGCGCCGTTGCAGATACTAAAGAGCCTACGTGTACAGCGGACGGATATACCACGTATAAGTGCAGTCGTTGCGAATACGGATATACGGAAAAGCGAGACAAACTTGGACATGAAATAGTACATCACGAGGGCAAGACTCCAACATGTTTAGAAACCGGTTACGAAGCATACGATACGTGTAGCCGCTGTGATTACAATACATACAAGGAATTAGGCAAAGTAGAGCATAACTATATGTTATCCGCAAAGACCGAACCTACGTGCATATCCGATGGAAAAGAAGAATATGAGTGTACTTATTGCTTATATAAGTACGAAGTAACCTTACCCATGCTCGGACATAACTGCGCCGTTGCGGATACTAAAGAACCGACATGTACAGCGGACGGATATACTACATACAAATGCAGCCGATGCGAATATGGATATACGGATACGTTAGGTAAGCTCGGTCATGAAATAGTACACCATAATGGCAAGACTCCGACATGTTTAGAAGTCGGCTACGAAGAATACGATACGTGTAGCCGCTGTGATTACAATACATACAAGGAATTAGGCAAAGTAGAGCATAACTATATGTTATCCGCAAAGACCGAACCTACGTGCATATCCGACGGAAAAGAAGAATATGAGTGTACTTATTGTTTATATAAGTACGAAGTAACCTTACCCATGCTCGGACATGACTGCGCCGTTACAGATACCAAAGAACCTACGTGTACAGCGGACGGATATACCACGTATAAGTGCAGCCGATGCGAATATGGATATACCGAAAAGCAAAATATGCTCGGACATGACTGCGCCGTTGCGGATACTAAAGAACCTACGTGTACAGCGGACGGATATGCCACGTATAAATGCAGTCGTTGCGAATACGGATATACCGAAAAGCGAGACAAACTTGGACATGAAATAGTACATCACGAGGGCAAGACTCCGACATGTTTAGAAGTCGGCTACGAAGAATACGATACGTGTAGTCGCTGCGATTACAATACATACAAGGAATTAGGCAAAGTAGAGCATAACTATGTACTATCTTTAAAGACCGAACCTACGTGCTTGTCCGACGGAAAAGAAGAATATAAGTGTACTTATTGCTTAGATAAGTACGAAGTAACTTTACCCATGCTCGGACATGACTGCGCCGTTGAGGACACTAAAGAACCGACATGTACGGAGGACGGATATACCACGTATAAGTGCAGCCGATGCGAATACGGATATACCGAAAAGCAAAATATGCTCGGACATGACTGCGCCGTTACAGATACCAAAGAACCGACATGTACGGAGGACGGATATACCGCATATAAATGCAGTCGTTGCGAATACGGGTATACGGATACGTTAGGTAAGCTCGGTCATGAAATAGTACATCATAATGGCAAGACTCCGACATGTTTAGAAACCGGTTACGAAGCATACGATACATGTAGCCGTTGTGATTACAATACATATAAAGAATTAGGTAAAGTAGAGCATAACTATATGTTATCCGCAAAGACCGAACCTACGTGTATATCCGACGGAAAAGAAGAATATGAGTGTACTTATTGCTTATATAAGTACGAAGTAACTTTACCCATGCTCGGACATAACTGCGCCGTTGCGGATACTAAAGAGCCTACGTGTACAGCGGACGGATATACCGCATATAAGTGCAGCCGTTGCGAATACGGATATACGGATACGTTAGGTAAGCTCGGTCATGAAATAGTACATCACGAGGGCAAAGTCCCGACATGTTTAGAAGTCGGCTACGAAGAATACGATACGTGTAGTCGCTGTGATTATAGTACTTATAAGGAATTAGGTAAAGTAGAGCATAACTATATGTTATCCGCAAAGACCGAACCTACGTGTATATCCGACGGAAAAGAAGAATATTAGTGTACTTATTGCTTAGATAAGTACGAAGTAACTTTACCCATGCTCGGACATGACTGCGCCGTTGCGGATACTAAAGAACCGACATGTACGGAGGACGGATATACCACGTATAAATGCAGCCGATGCGAATATGGATATACGGATACGTTAGGTAAACTTGGACATGAAATAGTACATTACGAGAGCAAGACTCCGACATGTTTAGACACCGGTTACGAAGCATACGATACGTGTAGTCGCTGTGATTACAGTACATACAAGGAATTAGGTAAAGTAGAGCATAACTATATGTTATCCGCAAAGACCGAACCTACGTGTATATCCGACGGAAAAGAAGAATATTAGTGTACTTATTGCTTAGATAAGTACGAAGTAACTTTACCCATGCTCGGACATGACTGCGCCGTTGCGGATACTAAAGAACCGACATGTA
>ENA-UOJC01001314-UOJC01001314.1-human-gut-metagenome-genome-assembly--contig:-C104-NODE-1314-length-34897-cov-9.374204_pt1 | contig 34897 bp, 31 predicted proteins | sample MGYA00242339_ERZ723886 | MGnify/ENA metagenome assembly ERZ723886 | reverse complement strand
TTTTTGGGTATGTATAAATCCCCAACCAGCTCAATACCGTAGCGGTTTTTAAATTTTACCTTTTTAACAGTAACATGGTCGCTTTTTGGGAAAGTTTTGTCCCAAGAATTTACCGGATAAAACCGCCACGCCAAAATTACCGCCACGACAGCCAATAAAAATAAAAAAATCTTCATTTTTCCCTCCGAAAAATAACTCATAAATATCAGACACGAAAATGATAAATTTTAGAGCATACTTTAAGTCAAGATATTTTTCTATTTTATAGCATAAAAATTTATTGCACTGTAAAAACAAAGGATTATCGTCAAGCGAATTCGTAAAAACTCCCCAAATACGATTTTCACAAAAGAACATTCAGACCCGCTGAAAGCCTCGTCCCGCATAGCAAAACGGCGCCCTGAAAAGAGTGCCGTTAGTATTGGTGATGCTCAACTCACGGTTTACGAACCAAAATATTAAATCCTCAAACGGCTTTGAAATAAAAAACTACAAACACATTCATATTCCGGCAAAACAAATTCTCTCCAAATTTACCATTTATATTCTCTGTAATTCTTAAATAATTTTCCATACTGAGGTTCTTTATTTTGTAAGGCTGAAATAATTGGATCCAATACTCTCATGGCGCCATCTGTTTCGTCAATCGCCATCTTGGATTTTCGCTCGTTTTCGCCCAAATTTTGTGGATTAGGTTTCTCATTGGTTATCCATCCCGTATCAACACTATTCATAAAAACGCCCAAATTTTTATAATGTTCCGCAACAGTCCTTGTCATCATATTCAATGCAGCTTTCGCCATATTCGTATGTGGATGGCGACTGTGTTTGCGTGGCGCATAAAAATTGCCTTCCATAGCCGAAACATTAATAATAAAAGCCATATTTTTATTCTGCTGCAAAACAGGCAGCAGCTTTGTATTCAGCAAAAAAGGAGCTATCAGATTAATTTGCAAAATTTCATACATCTCTACCAGAGAAACATCTTCCAATTCATACATCCAACTGTTATTATCGCGCAAATCCAGCTGTTGGCCATCTTTATCATATTTTCCGGCAGGAAAAATTTTCTCATTCGTAATCAGATCCTCCGGCAATAATGCCAACTGCGACATCTCCGCTGAAGTCAACCGTTTGTTTTGAGCCGGCAAATTAAGTTTTGTATCGGCTAAGACTTTAATTCCGGAAGAAACAATATTTTCCAAAGCAGGCCTTTGCAACTCCGCCTCCAATAAATGCTTATAAAAAGGAGCCGGTCTGCGTACTGTTTGTGCTGCGTTGTTGATTAAAATATCTAACGGTTTGCCCTTAAAAAACTCTATTACACTCTGCACCGACTGTACAAAACGAAAGTCCGCGCCAATAATATGCAAACGCGGTTGATACTGATTAAAATTCTCAAGTTTTTGAAATCTTTTCAACGTATCGTTCGGAAAACGGGATGTTACCGTAACATCAGCCCCCATTTCCAACAGCAAACGAGCTGTTTCAAACCCGATTTTAATTCTGCCGCCGGTAACCAATGCATGATGATTGCGTAAATCAATCCGTTGTATTCTTTTTTGATAATTTAATTCTCCGCAACTTTCGCACATTTCCGAATAAAACTTATGCGGAGTCACAATATCCTTCTCGCAGCAATAGCAAACCCGGCGTTCAAAATACGCCTTTTCCCTGATGCTCATCTACAAACACTCTAAAGAACATTTTTTTATAAAATTCTGATTGGATAGAAGTAAATTCTCTGGAAGATTATTCACGTCAAACCATTTCCAACACACACATTTGTCTTTTTCCATAACTTGCGGCGTACCGACAAACTTAGTGCAAAAGAAATGCAATGTAATATAATGCTTTTGAGTTTGAGAATAAAAATCATTGGTAACGCCTCGCAAACTCAAATCATCTTCGCAAATATCAAGATTTGTTTCTTCTTTTACTTCCCGAATAGCAGCTTGTTCGTTTGTCTCACCAAATTCGAGGTGCCCTCCGGGCGGACACCAGCATCCAAATCCGTGAACGCTTTTTCTCTGCCCCAAAAGAACTTGATGTTCTTGATTAAAAATATAAATTCCAACCCCGACACGAACAATATTTTCCATTGTTTACCCCAATATATCATTTTAGCTGAGCATTGTAATATCCAAAACTTAAAACTTCAAGGCATTTCTTCAATTGTTGTAAAATCAGCGCAAACTCTTTGTCTGCACACTCTGTTTACCAAGCCAGATACAAACGAATTCGTAAAAACTCCCCAAATATGATTTTCACAAAAGAACATTCAAACTCGCTGAAAGCCTCGTCCCCATATAGCACCCATATAGCAAAACGGCACCCTGAAAAGAGCGCCGTTTAAATTGGTGATCCCAACGGGATTTGAACCCATGTTACCGCCGTGAAAGGGCGATGTCCTAACCACTAGACGATGGGACCATTGGTCGGAACAAAAGCGTTTATATAGATAAAAAAATAATAAGTCAACACTTTCTTTTCATTTTTTTGATTTTTTTTGCAAAAAATCAGTTAACGTAAAATAATTGATTTATTTTCAATATGTTATAAAAACTACTTTTGCGCTGAATCTGCCTCCTGCTGACGCGCCGCAATATCCTTCATCATATCGACAGCCCCTCCTTCCGCTGATACGGAAGTTTCGGAAGAAATATTTTCTGGTGCTGTTACAGTAGGTTGAGTTTGATTTTCTGTTGTTTCGGCCGATTCACCGTCTTTTTGCCCTGGTATCAGCACCACCGGCTTTTCGACATCATTAACACCTTTTGTTTCAACCGCGCCCGTGACCTCTCCGGCACTGGCAGAACTCCGCTGCTCCGCCGCACCTGCGGTTTCTCCGGCAGAACTCCGCGACACCTCCACACCAGCAGCCCCTCCGTTGGAAGAAGCTTTGGCGCCGCTGTCTGCCGGAACGGCATTTCCTCCCGCCGTTTCTTCTACGGCAACAACGCCTTTCTCACTGTCATAAATTTCTATCTTCCCTTCCTCAAAAGCAACCGTTTCGGAGCGGGAGGCCGGCTTTGCCGCCGTTTCCGGCTGACTGATTTTTGCCAACGCCGATTCCGGTTTGCTTACGGCATCAACCTTTTCTTTCGTTTCCTGCATAAAGTCCAAAAATTCGGTCAATGCCTCGCCGGAAATTTCCGCCTGCTCCGCCCCCTGAACTGCCTGGCTGCTGCCGGAAACATTCTGTCCGTTCTCCGCTCTTGCTGCAATTTCTTCTGCCGCCGGAGCCGATAAAACCGAAACCGGAGCCCTCGCCTCCATTGCAGCTGTTTCCGTTCCGATTGTCGTTACTTTCGAGCCGGTTGTCTCCGCACTGCTTACCGTTGTTTCAGCTGCGGAAATTTCAGCCTTTTTATCGGCTTCGGCCGCTGCAGGCTGTACTGTTTCGCGGCGGCTTTCCGCAGCCCGGCTGGCTTTTCCTCTCTCAAAAACGACTGCTGCCGTCGCCAAAGGAGCAGTTTCTCTGCGGTATTCCGCCGCCGCTCCGCCCAAAAGCGTCAAAAACAATACAAACGCCAGCAGTTCTGCTTTGCCTCTGGCTTTCAACCGGGAAATTTCCTGATTATCCATAATGCCCTACTCCGTAAAAAAACATTTTCAGACATTATAGAACAGCCTTAGTTTATTTGCAAGCTTTTCCTTATGCCGAAAATCAGCGTTGCAAAACTCCTGTGGCAAAGTTTCCGCCCCAAAATTCCGCCGTCGGAACGCCGCAGCCCCCAAAAGTGCGGCAGCCTCAAAAGTACGGCAGATTCAAAAGCGCGGCGGCCGCACTCGGCCGATATGCTTTCTGACTGCCGCCGCGCCCCGCCTCAGCCTATTTCTCGGGTTTATACCGTTCCTTCAGCATCCGCCCGGCCTTGCCCAGCATATTCCCGACCGCATCAAACAGTTGTTTTCCGCCGCTGCCGGTTTTTGCAGGAGTCAGGTCAAGCAGCTTCGTCACCTTGTCCAGCCAGACAATGTAAAAATTATGCAATAGCTGCTCGCTATCCCGCTCGACCGTCAGCCGGCCGCCGATAGCGTCCATAAAACGCTGCACGAACATTTCTTCCACGCCGGCCTCAATTGCCGCTTCCGGCGTAGAAAACCGTCGCGGCAGTTCCGGCATGACCCGTTCGCCACGTTTATAGACAAGCATATACCCGCCTTTGTAGTTCACCGGTTCATAGCGGTGCAGAAGCTCCTTGCGGTAATTGTCCATCAGGCGATAATAAGCCCGCTTTGCCAGCATATTGCCGTTCAAATCCGGGCTCTTCAAAATCTGGCTCAGATAATGGAACGTTTCATGCACAATCGTTTCCGCATCGGCCGTTTCAAACAGGTACAATGTCTTGTCCGCCGCGTCAAAAGCCCCTTTCGCCAAGACATCAAGCGTCGACTTCAGCCTTTTTTGCGGCGTCGGTGCTGCCGTTTCGTCGTCGGGCACAGAACGCATAAAATCAGGCTTAAACGCTATGTCTTTGTCGAAATTGCTTGCAATTTTCTCCAAATCGGCATACGTCAGGCGCGTTCTGTCGGTCGGAGGCGGCAGGTTCTTCTCGTCCCAATACGAAAACGACCGCTGCCAGTCGCTGTAGTCCTGTCGGCGCAGCATCGCCCGCACGTCGATATTGCCCTGCGATGTAACGCCGCCCCACGGAAACGGCGCCGCTACCGCATATCCCGAACTCATCCGCGCCCGCGTCAGGATTTCCGAATTCATCGCCTCACGCAGGTTTTGCAAAGCTGAATACGCAAAATCGCCGATTTGCCGCTCGTCCGGATCCAGCTGCGCGCTGCCGTAGCGTTCGTTGAGTTTTTCGTACAAACGGTCGAAATCAATCTCCCTGTACGTCAGGATTTCCGGTTTGTTCCCGTCGGCTCGCGCCTCAGAAGCCGCCGTTCCGACTGCATCATCTCCGGCTCTTGCATCAGAAGCCGTTGTTCCGACTGCATCACCTCCGGCTCGCGCCTCAGAAACCGTTGTTCCGACTGCATCATCTCCGGCTCTCGCTCCTGAAACCGCCGTTTCAGCCGTATCCGCGCGAGCTTGCTGTCCGGCCGCGGATTTCGCCTCGCTCCGGTAAAGTCCCAGCAGCGGCAGGGGAACCTCCCGCTCAACCAGGTAATCGCGCTGCTTTTCCCCCGGCAAGTATTTGCCGAGAAAAGCCGTCAGCTCCTTGTTAAACACCGGGGCAATTTCCTTTCGCGCCATATGGATGTGGCGGTCCATAAAATTGCGCCGCTGCGTCGGCGTCAGCGCCGGATCGAACCCTTCCCGCATCTGAATGGCAAATGCAGCTCCCCTCAGCAGCAGGTCTTTCAGATTGGCGTAGTCGAACTGCCGCGGATCAATCTCCAAAACGTCGGCATTGCTGGTTTTGTCATGATAAAAATGATACCCTTCGTCATTTGCCAGCTCCTCAAACCTGACCATAACGTCTTCCATATCGGGATAGTTGCGGTAAAGCTCCTGATGTTCCAGCAAGTCGCCGAGCCGGACTTCCTTCCTCTCCAGCAGCAGCTGCCGTTCTTCCCAATACCGGCGCAGGCTTTCGTCTCCGCCCTCGTAATGTTCGGCAATATAGGCGTTTGCCGCCCGAATGTCGCGTTGTTCCGCCTTGCGTGCAAATTCGGTTTCCCGGTGCAGGCGGTAAATCCGGTGAACTTTGTCCAGCATTTCGGCAATCTGCACCTTCTGTGCCGGCAGCAGATAGCGGTATTTCTCCTGATTGAAAAACAGGTCGCTCATCAGCCGGGGCGTATGCGCTTCCCGATAAAAATCAGGACGATACGCCATATTGCGGTACGGTTTATGATAATCGCCCTGCGCCGCCAGATAGGTACGGTACGCCAGCTCTTTGTTCAAATCCATATAAAGTTCCGGCCCTTCGGGTATTCCCATCCGCTGCGCCGCTTTGCGCCGTTTGAGAACGCGTTCCAGCAGTTCCTCCCCCACTTCCGCCTGATATTCAAACAGTTCCGGTGTTGCCGCTTCGTGCACGTCCAGAAACTCCCGCAGCGTCTGAAAATTTTTCTCGACGCTCGTATCGTCTTTCCATATCTTTTCCAAAAATTCCAGATACTTCGTTTCCTCAAGCGTCGAGCGGATAACCTTCATCTGTTCCTTGGTATAAAACCGGTCGACTGCAGGGAAATTGTCATTGGAAGCAGTCTTCCTGAGCCACGGGGAACGCCTGCTTTTCGCCAGTTCTTCCGCTTTGCGCCGCTGCTCGGTCAGATAGTCGTCATACGAAATAACCTCTCCTGTGCTCTTGCGCAAATCGTCCTCGATTTCCTTGCGTGAAACGTCTTCCAGCCGCAAGTCCCAGAATAAATCCCCCTTGTCGTCCTCCTTGACCGTCATTCGGCTGTTTATCAGCTCGCCGTCAATCATCACCGGAAAATACGCCTTGTAAGAGTTTTTTTCTCCCGCCGTCACAGAATTCGAACCGTGCGGCGCTTTCTTAACGTTAAAAACCGCCGTTCCCAGCAACATGGGCAGATAAGGAATTAAAAGTTCCCGGCTGCCATTCCAGATATGTCTGTCCTCAACCGGAAGATTTTTGATTTCCACTTCTCTCCCCAGCGACGGATTATATATTTTCCGCCCCTGATACGAAACGAGCAGTTTTTCCATTTTCGCCTTAAAATCAGAGTCATTTCTCGCCTGATATCTATCGGCACTGACATTCAGCAGTACTTCGCCTGATGCGCTCTTGACATTTTCTCCGGCAGCCTCTACATTATCAAAAAACGGCGTACCGTTTTCCTCCCTATCCGACACCCGTGACTTTACGCGGGACTGCCTGGGGGAGGTTTTTTGTGTATAGCTGCCGTCTTCCGCACTCTGCGCTTCTCCGTTTCGGTTAGCCGCCGTGCCGTTTTCCCCGCCGTCGGGAATAACCAGTTCGCCCCGGTCAATCAAAACTTCTTTAAGGCTTTTGTCTTTCAGATAGATGGGCATCCGATTCCATATCTGGCTGTCGCGCAGTTCCTTTTCCTTTAGCCCGTATCCGTCAGACAGGGCATAAAGCCTCGAATCGGCAAGTGCCCTCTGGGCTTTGACTTCCGCCTCAAAATCTCCTTCCAGATCCCGAAACTCAAAATACCCGCTGCGATTAAGACCGACCGCCATATTGCGCTGGTAATGCTTGTCTAAGAAGTCGATAAAATCGCTGTACAGATAATTGTAAAGCTCTTTAATAATTGCCCTATCCTGAAAAAGAATCTCTTCATACTTCCGAAGTCCCAGAATATCATGCCCTTCCATTTCCTCCAGTTTCCGGATATACGTCTGCCAGTACCGCTTGGGAAGGTCGTCAGCCTTAACGTCGGTGTGTATTTTCAGCTTAGCGCCGGAATCATTGATTTCAAAACGCCACCGTCCGTCCCCGCCGCGATACCATCCGGTTCTTGACCAGATAAGCCGCGGGCTGTAATCCTGCTGTTCCAGTTTATATGCCTCCGCCAGTTTTTTGAAATCGGCAAATTTGGCTTCGACCCCGCCGAACTGAAACATCACCGCCGCTTCGGGCGACAGTCGTTTCTGAAACTCCTGATACGCCAGTTGCTTATATTCCGGTATCTGCCCCGCAAAAAGGGAAGCCGGAGAAAATCCGCCGTCAATCTCGTACAGTGCCATCATATTGGCTTGCATCATGCCGGCGGCAATTCTCGCTTTCCCTGTGTCTCCGGTAGCTTTAAGCGAACGTTTGTATACTTCGTCAAACAAACGGCGAAACCCCTTGACATCTTGGCGTACCTGCGCCAGGCTTCTGTTTTGCCGCTTTGCCGCCACCGTCGCATTCTCCGCATCGGCACCGCCCTGTGCAATAGTTTCCCCTTCGCTCATCCGCTGCAAATTCCGCTCCAGAACGTAGTTCAAAACCTTTCCGAAAGCATCAGGTTTGCTCTTTAGCAGTTCCATCATATTGTTTTTGTAAAGCTCGATTTCCTCCGCCGTCACACCGCGCAGCAGCATTCTCTGCCGGGCGTCCTCATATGTCTTGCGCGCATAATAAACGCTTCCGTCGGCAGCCATCAGCGCCGAAGAACCTGCAATTGCCCCCAGTGCGCTTTCAATCAGCCCTTCAAACAAATCCTGCGTATCGTCAATGCCGACCTTGCGCACAAGGTTTTCCGCCATCATCTGCTGCAAGACTTCCGTTCCTGCCTCGCGCAGCGGCGCCCCTGCAATTTCACGTGCAATCATTTTGGAGGTTATCCGCGCGTCTTTTTCTATCTGTTTCGGTAACGGGCTGAAAAGCTTGTCAATCGCAAAAGTTGTGCCGCCGGAAATGAGCGCCAGCGTATTGGCAGTGTCAATATCCCCGTCCTTGGCGTAGGATTCCTTAAAGATTTCTCCGGCGCCGCCCCCGGCAAACAAACCGTAAGTCGGCCCCGAACCGATAAATTTGGCCATGGTTCCCATTGCCAGAACCTGTGACGATCCCTGTCCCAGAACATTCGCCAGTTTCGACCAGTTCGGATCTGCACTGTAAGCTTCCGCTGCCGGTACCAGTAATTCCGAATTTTCGATTTTGCCGGCATATTCGCCCAGTTTGTCGCCGATGTTTTTAAAAATTTTCCCCGTTTCCGGCACCAAAAGCCCGGCACCCGCCGTAACCGCCGCCGTACCGGCATTCCGGCTTTCAAGATTGGCGCCGAACATCGACAGGACATTCCCTGCCGTCCGCAACGTATTCGCGCCCAAACCTCTTGCCCCGGCTTTTAAAAGCTCCCGGCCGAACGCCCCTGCTTCAAATGTGCCGAACTTCCCTTCGTCATACGCCCACTTATACTCTGCAGCCTGTGCCCCGAAATTCTCCAGCAACGCCCAGTAGTTGCGCAAATCGGCAGCCTGTCGCAGCCATTTTCCCGCAATCTGAAAGCTCGTCAGCGGCGCATCTTCGTCAACCGTTTCCGCTGAAAAAGCCGGAAAATTCAGGTTCTGCTCCTCCTCAAGGTAAGCAAACGGCGCCCGTCCGCCTTCCTCAAATTCTTCCTGTTTCCTGCCGCGCGCCATAACGCCGGTATAAACCGGTTCCGCCGCAGTATCTTCTGCGTTCATATCTGCAGTCCCGCCATCCGGCAGCAATGTCATTGTCACCTCCGTAACGCCCGCACCATCCACAGATACCGGCGTCATCATCGTTCCGTCCGCAACACCATACGCCGGCACTGGCGTCATCATCGTTCCGTCCGCAGCACCATACGCCGGCACTGGCGTCATCATCGTCTCACCCGTGGCACTGCCTTCCGATACCGGCGTCATCATTGCCCCGCTGTCCGCAATTCCGGAAATTTCCTTCCCGTCCGCATCGTATTTCATCGCCAAATTCCTCAAGTTGTCCATTGCCCTATCCTTTCATCGCCGTCAATTGTTTCAGCCTTTCATCACGGCAAGCCGCCCCTTGAAATAAAACCGGTCTCCCGGCGCCAGCCCCGCCTGCATTACCTCGTCATAAGTTTCAAACTGCGGATAAGAAAGCTCGCGTTTCTGTTCTTCCGTTGCAATCCGGCGCATAACCGCCGTTTTGTCCTCGGCATAAGGTGCTTCTTTTGCAAAACGCTCCCAAATGCGCCTTTCGCCGCTGCCTGAATAGCTGCTCTTCAGGGTTCTCCGCAGCTCGCCGAAAGACGGAGCGTCGCCCGGTGTTTCTTTGAGGTTCAGCTCCGCCGCCGTTTCCGCCAGCGCCTGCCTGCCGATTTTTTTTGCCGCCGCAGGTGTCATCTGCCCGCCCTGCGCTGTAAATTCTTCGGCCAGCGCCGTCTTTCTGCCGTAGTAGTTCTGATAAATGTCAAACGCCAGTTTCGCCTTGTGTTCCATCAGCTCGCGCCCGTACGGGGTATACTGTTCCGCCCCGGCGGGGATATCGCGCATAAAGGCTCTGTCCGCCAGTTCGTCAACCGCTCTGTCAAAAATAAGTTCGGACGCGTTTCCGCCCTGCTGCGCCGCCACCAGCTGGTTTTGCAGTGCCGCCGTTTCTTCCAGACCGAGTTCGTTATGCCGGTAAGCGCTGATAAGGCTGTTTCCCGCATCGCGCACTTCTTCGGCGCTGAGGCTTTCCCCTTCGTTCATTTTCCGCACCAGCCGGTAAGCGTCGGCAAGCGGTGCCGGAGAGCGGTCTTCGCCGTCTCCCCACAGCATTTCGGGATTGGTATCGGCGGAAAGCACATAATATTGCGCCGGAGAAATTTCCCCCCTTTCCCGTTTCTGCCACAATGACTGGGCGTCGCCGTACGCTGCCAGATAAGAACGCTGCCGCTCGCGCTCCTGCTGTCGTTTAGCCCCTTCTTCGTTTAAGCGCCGCGTTTCCGCAATCCGCGCCTTAATGCCGTCGCTGTCGCCGGGAAAATACCTGTCCGCGGCAGCTTCCGCCGTTTCCGGAGAATTCAGCGCCAGATTGAGAATTCCGGTTTTAAGATAGCCGTCGCGGTAAAACTGCTTGTCCTCGGGCGTAAGAAACGGTGTCCGCTCAATTTCGCCGGTTCCCATCTCCAGCAGCTTTTCCGCCTGCACCGGCTCTGCCGTTTCTGCCAAAAGGTTCTGATTGTCCGCCAGCATCGACCGCAGGCTGTTACGGCCAAAATCCGCCTGTTTCATTGCCGCAATTTTTGCCGTATCGGCACGATTTGCTTCAAGTATCTTGTCGCCGTGTTCCTGCCAGAAAGCCTTGCCGGAATTTTCGCTGCCAAACTGCGCCGGCAGGCTTTTCTCCGCCGTTGTTGCAATTTCCCTCAGCTGCTCTGGCGTTTCTGCCGCCTCCATCGCCTGACGGGAAGCCCTTAGTGATGCCGCCGCTTCCATCGCCTGCCGCTGCTTTTCCGTTTCCAGGCGTTCCTCAGCCATTTTTTTGCCGGCGTCAACCAAAAGCCCCGCCGTTTCCAAACCGCCGTTTCCCGCCACAAAACGTTTTCCCGGAACCGTCAAAGTCGTTTGCAGTCCTCTCTGCGCCATCACGCCCGCCAGCCCCATCGGGGCAATTTTCTGTCTGTTTGCCATTGTCTTCCTCCGCTCTGCCCTAAAAACTACCCGAAAAGCCCGCCAAGCGACGATGTCAAGCCGCCCAGCATGCTGTTCATAAACTTGTTTTTACCAGCTTTTTTGTGCTGGCGCGCCTGTTCCTCCGCCAGCCGCGCCTGATAAAGATAGTTTTCCGCCTCGCTTTCGACCCGGTAACGCTCGTTAAGGATATTCTGTTCCAAAGCTGCCGAAGTCGTTGCCAGCGCCGTCGTTGTCGTCGGGCTTTCGCCCATGCCCGCTTCGCCCGCCGCCGCGGCTGCTGATGCCACTGCCGCCCGTTTCTGGCTGCGCATCATATCCTCGTTCAACGAACCGTTCAGCCGCACCCTTGCCGCGTTTTTGCGGTAAATCGCCGCGTTGTTCAGCGCCAGCTTTGCCTGAACCTTGGCCTCGTATTCTTCCTGTTTGCCTTTCAAAAAGCCGGAAGCAAAGTTGATTCCGGCCGCAATCAATGCCGCTTGTGCCACCATTGTTTTTCTGCCCTTTCAAAAATCTGATAATCTTCACCGTTAAAAAAATTTTCCAATATCCCGGCCGGGGAAAATCCCAGCATGCCGGCCAGCCGCGCCCCTGCCGCAAAGCCGCGACGCACCGTCATCGTAACGCGCCGTACCCCGAGCCGGACCGCCTGCCGCGGAATATACCGGCGGAAATAGCGTACCGCCTCAATCAGCTTTCGCCCCGCGTCGATTCCGACCAGCGCGAAACATTCCGCTTCCCTGCCTGTCGTAATGTCGCCGCCTTCAATCCGAAAGCCGAAAACCGCCAATACCCTGCCGCCGTTTCCGTCCCACTGCCTTCCCGCCGTTTTGCCGTCGCCCGCCGCTGCGCCGCCGTTCCCGGACGCATCGTATTCCGCAGCGCCCATATTCCCGGACTTTTCACCTGCCGCAGCGCCCATATTCCCGGACTCTTCGCCTGCCGCAGAGCCGTCATTCCCTTTTTCCACCAACGCGAAAGCCGGAATGCGTTCAAATTCCGCCGCCCACGTTGCCGCTTCCGCCTGCTGCTCAGGCTGCACCCGGACTTTAAACGCGTCTCCCGCCCGATATTTTCGTATCATAAACTACTCCCTGCTGCTATTGCCGAACCGCTCCGTTCAATGCCGAACCGCTCCGTTCAATGCCAAGCTGCTCCCTTCAATGCCGAACCGCACCGCCCCAAACCGCTCGCCGCTCTATTCGTCCACGTCCATATACGGCACAATCGCCAGAATATTCATCGGCAGCGGCGAAGAATTCTGAATCATCAGCGTCGCCGCCGCTTCCTTTTTCGTCGTCGCTCCGTTAAACAAAACTTCCTTGTTGCCTGTAAACAGTTCCTGCGCCTCGTTCATTGCCGCATCGGCCTGCCGGTAGAGGATATCCGTCAGCGTATCCTCGTCCTCGCCGATCTGCCCGCCGCCGGAAAGATACAGCATCAGCAGCACATGGTTGATGCGCTGTTTCTGACCGATGCCGCTTCCGTAATCGTTCGGGATATAGATATTCTGCGGCATAAACTGGCTCGTAATCGGCAGCCCTGCCGCCACATGACGGTACGTCGGCAGAATTTTGATTTTTCCGCCCTGCACGACCTGCGGTTCCAGAACCGTCCCGTCGGCATACACCGCCACTTTAAGCCCTTCCAGGTGTTCCAGCCCGGACATTTCCTCCTGCATGTCCAGTTCATTCTGCTCATACACCACAGCCCCGTCCAGATACAACGCTTCCTGGCGGACATATTCTTTCTCCAGCGTTTCCCTCTCGGCCAGGCTTGCCGCGCCGTAAACGCTCGACGGCCAGTACTGCGGAATACCGTTGTCCATCCATTCCACGGTTCTGTAGTTGGCATTGTTGACTGTGCGCTTGATTTCGAGCCACAGTTCGTCGCGGCAGTCTTCAAAATTCGGAATAACCGCCAGGCTTTCCGCCGCGCCGGACAAATCGTGCCGCGACAGTGCCGAAACTTCCTGTTCCGCCGAAAAAGTAAGCGCGGTCAGGCTCCCGTCGCCAACCATGCACCACAACACTTTGTCGGGAACTTCCTGATATGCCATGCCGGTAATTCTCGATTGGAACAGATGTTTCCCCAAAAGGGAAATGTCCATTTCGTCATACCCGTCGTTATAGTAATTGTACGTCAAATCGCGCAGGCTCAGCCCGTACCTGTCGACGAAAATAACGTGCGACCCGACCGAAAGCGGCATAATCGCCTTGCTCCCGACCCGCGAAATCTGCGAAATCTTTACATTGTCCGAAGCCAGCGGCGACGCCGACGACACCACGTCGACATAAAATTCCGACGCCCCCGTGCCGACAAACAAAACGTCCCGGGCATAAATCCATTTCCCCTCGTTAAATTCGGTATTGAGCACCGGCACCGTAATCGCCGTTTCCGCCGTTGCCTCGCCGCATTCCATATCGGCAAAGTTGTTATAATCGCCCGAATACGACAGGCAGACGTTCGGCCCGGTATCGGTATTGACCAGAAACGCAAACCTGTTGCGGAAAAAAGCGCCGGATTTCGGATATTTCGAAGCTTTGTGCAGCATGCCGAGTTCCCAGCATACCGTGCCGGACTTAATGGCGTCCGGCAGGCGCGTTACCGTCGTCCCCTTTACATGCTGTTTGTCGACAACCTCCGTAATCTTGACAATTCCCGACCCGTCGTGCAGATATTCCCACAAAACGCCGCCGTCGGAACGCGTCCCTTCGCTGTGCACCGGTTTGATACTTCCGGTTTCGTCTCCAGTGATGGCTTGGTAATACTTATTGTCTGATACGCATATAGTCCCCTGAAATCCGATTTTTCCCGCCTGCCAGGGGGTCGTGTCGTCGTCAAAAATTCTCAGCCGCACCAACCTGCCCACATCCGTCTTGCTGAAAACGTCGCCGGTTGCCGTAAGTTGGACCTCCCCTTCCAACTCGTCGGTCGCAATGCTGATGTCCGTCGTGTTCATGCTCAGAAACGGACCGTTTCTAATCTCCAGCTCTTCCAATACCCATGTGGTATTTGAATAGCGTTTCAGCACCATCAGCGGAAAATCCTCGTTAAAAATATACAGAATGTCCGAATGCTGGATAGTCTGAATTTTGCAGCATTGTTCTTCGTTGTCCCACAAATCGCTGTATGCGTACGGAGACGCAATCTCCAGCACCGGAAATACCTTCTCGACAATGTCGTCGGGAATTCCGCCCGTCGTGCCGTTTTCGCCGCCCATCGTCGTCTTTGACATATCGCGCACCAGTTTTCCCTGCGCGTACATGCGGATTTTCTTGTGGCTGAATTCAATCACATACGCCACCCTGTGGCTGTATTTAAACGGAAATAAAAAACTTCTTGCGTTAACCATTGTTTCTCCCCCTCAATTCCCAGACCAGTTCTTCCCCGCGATAAACGCTGAGGATGTTCCGTTCCGCTTTGCCCGTATACGCATCATAAAAGAAACCGTAATTTTCCTGCGTTTCATCTTTCTGCCAGCCGTTTTCCTCTATAAACTCGGCATCAACGCTCAAAACCAGCGTATCATCGGCATCATAATAGTTTCCCTGATTCATTTCGCCCTTTGTTTCAACCAGACGCGTATGCACGACAGCCCCGTCCTGCAGCGCTATGCTGTTCAGTTTCTCACTCTCGGTATATTCAAACAGGCTTTCGTCCAAATTCCCCGTCGGAGCCATATCTTCCCGGGCAAACACAACCGGCAGAAAACCGTTGCTGAATTTAATGTAAAAGCACCGTTCCTCCCTGTCGCTGCGCCCGACCGCCGTACAGGCTGCCAGCCCGACGACATCGCCCCAGTCGCCGTAGTCGTATTCTTTTTCCTTGACCAGCTCGATTGTAACCGTTTTGGTCATATCGGCAATAATCGTCCCCTCCTGCGTGATGTAGTTTTCTTTTGCCACCCTGTAAAAAACTTCGCCGTTTTTGTTAATGCGCAGGCTCCGCCGTTCATAACCGTTGAGTTCGACCACGGCATCCGCCGGCACCGTTTCCACCGTCAGCTCGCACATAATGCCTTTTGCTACCAGCCTGACCGCAAGTTCCTCGTCCGCATCCGCCGTCAGCGTATCGACAACCGTAACGTACCCCTCGCAGCTCACCCGGTACGAAACCTCGTCGCCGCGCGCCAGATAAACTTCCCGGCGTTTGACGCCGTTGATATAAACTTCTGCTTCTTCCGGATCGGGCACGATTTTAAACAAAATGCTGTCCCCTTCCGGAGTTGCCGCCACAAAACGCGTTCCGCCGCGCCGTTTCAGGCTGCCTTCTGCCAGCGGAATAAAATTGCGGCAGAGCTTTGCCGTCTTGTCATATTTCGCAATGTCGGTGCGCCCCTCCAGCCACGGGCTCAATTCCCCGCCGTTAAACTGTACTTTCGCCGGTTTTATACTCATCTGCATTTCCCCTTATCATCTTGAATGTTTCTTACCAAAAAATGACCTTTCCGCCATCTCTCCATTTCTCCTCTGCCCGCCATCTCTCCATTTCTCCTCTGCCCGCCATCTCTCCATTTCTCCTCTGCCCGCCTCCCGCTATTCCGCCTCTCCAACCCATTTCTCCCGTTTCTCTCTTCTCCCGCATTTTCCCATAAAAAAAGCGCGCCCTCCGGCACGCCCGTATTTTTTTTGCAGAATTTTTCCGCCTTTCGCCCCAAAGCAGCCCCAGCGCCGCTCCTATGCGTATCCTCTCTCCAAAGCCACTCCTGTACGCCGCCTCACAACAGCCCCGCGATTAAAAAGGGTATCCCGCAAACCCCGCTGTACAGCCATATAAAGAACAACGTCCGCCGAACCGCCCCGATGCACGTTCCGGCATCATCCGCCGTCAGCCGCCCCGAGCAGCGAAAATACATCAGCGCCGCCAAAACATACGCTACTGCATAAAACGGCAGAATATCCCGATAAACGCCTCCAAGTATCAGCCATGACCCCGCCGCGGAAAACACGGCCGCCCCTGCCAGCCACAGCACTGCCCGCAGTATCAGCCGCAGCCGTTGCCTTTTCCGCAGCAGCAGCTCTCCCTGCGCGCCTTGCGATATAACCGCAGTTTCCTTTATGATTTTACCCATATCCTGAATTCCCCCTAAATTGAACCGGCTGCAAACCAAAACAGCAGCGCGCCGCACCACAGCAGAAAACACAGCGCCGTCGTCATACAATATTTCCACCGCGCCTGCCTGCGCACCATCAGCACATAAAAGCGTCCTGCGCTGAATGCCGTCAGAACCGCCGCCAGCCCGAAGAGAAACAGAAAGATCAGATAAATCGTCATACCCAAACCAGGCATCCGCAAAACGGCTTTTTCTTCCGCTGTTATGGTATCATCCCACTCGCATTCATGCACATCCTTCAATATATCCATAGACGCCAGCCACGCCAGAACCAAACAAAACACGGCAGCTCCGGCGATTTTTAACATCAGGGTTCCGTTCACCTTCCGCAACTTGCCCTTTTCCGTCTTCTCCCTCTCGGGCATCTGGGCAGCTGCGCCGGTTTCGCCCTGCCCGCAATTTGCCGCCCTGCCCGTCTTCCGTTCAGAAACAGGCTTCCCGTTCTCTTCTCGCTCACCTCTTACGGAAATTTTCAATTTTGTTCATCCTTTGCTTATAGTCAAGATACTCCTGCACCTTGTGCCTTTTCTCTGTATTTGCATCATATCCCCGAGACATTCTCATTCCTTGATAATCAATATCCGTCCATAAATCTACAGGCACACTCCGCAAATAGTCCGAGTATATATCAATTATATCTTGCTCATTAGACATGTCAAGCGCTTTCTTATCTTCAAGCGGTTTCACCCCATAAATATTTTTTTTAACATAATCATCTTCTCCCGTAAAAAAATCTACAGTTTCATAAACTAACTTCTTAACAATATACTTTTTTGCCAGAGCCTTTCCAGCTCCGGTTTAAATTGGCCACACCATATCATCTCTCTCCAAATAAGTTTACATTCCATTATTTTCCGCCGCCCCGTCAATCGCCCCAGGCCTCACGCGCCGGAACCGGACAGCCGCCCCGTCAATTCCTCCGGGCCTCACGTGCAGGAACCGGACAGCCGCCCCGTCAATCGCACCAGGACACAAGCGCCGAAACCGGACAGCCGTCCCGTTAATCGCACCAGGCCTCGCGAACCAGAACCCAGCTGTTGTCGGGAATAAGTTCCGCGTCTTTGGCTATCTCGTTGTTGAGCTGCGCCTGCCGTACCAGCGTCAGAAATTCGTTCTCCAGCGCCTGTTTGAGGTTAAGCGAATGTTTGATGCGCATTGCCAGTTCCGCCGCCACTTTCGCGGCTGCCGCCTCCCTGAACAAAGGGGGAAACGCCGCATCGTCCCCGACCGCGCGGACATACTCAATTTCCACCCCGTCTTTCAGCGGGCTGACAATACAGTTGTCTGCCAGTTCGTATCCCTGCATCGCATAAGGGCGCGCCTCGGTCAAATCTCTGGCTCCCTGCCCGAAAACCTTAAGCAGCAGCAGACAGTCCGCCGGCAGCGGATACATAAACCTGTCGCCATACGTTTTTTCGCTCCGCGCCAGACGCTTGACCCCTACCGCAAACCGCCACGGATATGACGACAGCAACAGGTTTTTGACATCTTCATAAATCGTTTCGTATGATTTGCCGAACGCCGCATCGTTTAAAGACGACACCGGCGGCTCGCCGAGTTTCAGCAGCGCCCGGTTGATAATTTCCACTTTTGACATTTTTCCTCCATATTGTTTGCACCACATTGTTCGCGCCATATTATCCGCATTGAACCATATTACCCGTACTGCCCAGTTCGCACCGTAATCGGGCAGACGTTTCCGCCTGCCCTTCGGACTATGGATTGGCCTGATAATAAATTGCATAATAATACCGCGCCCGCGCCGCCGTACCGCCCCAAACGACCGGTACCACATCACCGTGCCGTAATGCCCGGACAGACGGTACCACATCTCCGCGCCGCCCCGGACGGCCGGTTCTCACGCTGCCGGTACGTCTCCGTTCGGGTTAGCGCGCCAGATAACCGAGCGTCACGCGGATGCTGCCGCTGTTGCCGGTTGCCGAAGCCACCGCCGCGGTAACAAAGTCCTTCACGTCGGCCGGAAGCGTTGCCGTCGCCATCAGTTCGCCGTCGGCAAAGCTCTTTTCCGCATCAATCGTCATCGTCAGCAAATCGGCAAACGACCCGTTTTCGGTATCGCCGTGCTTAACCGTAATCGTCACTGCCGCGGTTGTTGCCACATCGCCGACCGCAAACGCGTTGACGCAAAGCGCTCCCTGCGTGGAACCGGCTGCCACCGCATCGCCCGCCGCAATCGCCGCCTGGTTCAGGGCACCGCTTGCCAAGTCTTCGCCATAAACTTTCAAAATATTATTCAACATCAATCATTCTCCTGTAAGATTTAAACTCATATATGCGGCACACTGCTTCCCACCGGCAGGCTCCTCCCGGCCAGCAGCAGGAAACAGCGCGCCGTCCCCTGAAAGCTACGCCAGCTTAACCGCGTCTTCTTCGCCGTTCTTGAAGTTGTACGACGTGATGAAGCGGATGCCGTTCCAGGCCGCAAAACTGCGGTTGACGTCCATATCGCCCGTCATCGTCTGCAAAACGTTGCCCTTGTATTTGTTGAGCATCGAGAGCACTTTCGGATGGCAGAAAATATAGGTGGAAGCCGGCGTCGCCTTGGCGTCGACCAGCATATTGTCAATCTGTTCCGCGGTCGGAATCTTGTCCGCCGAGATATTGACAATCGCCGACACCGCGTCCGGGTTTGCCAGCTGCATGCCGATATAGCCCTTAATGCGCACGCCGTAGCCCAAAAGGCCGTTGGCGTTTTTATAAAGCTGCGCGCCGTTAATCGGGGTTGAATCCAAAATCCCGTGGCGGTTGATATTTTTCGCCGAATAAAGCCCGGTTACTTCGCCCGGGATAAAACGCACCGCCACCATGGAGTAGCACTTGTCCGCCGCCCCTGCGGAAACGGCCTTGCCGTTGCCGACCGCATACGGGATAAAGTTGTCGTAAATGATTTTCTTTTCCGCGGTTTCGCCGGCATGCTTAAGCAAAATCGGGATTTTTTTGGAAAAATATTCCGAAACGCCAATAACCGCCGCCTTGTCTTCCGGAACGAAAATCTCGCCGCCCAGAATGGACAGGTCGATTTTCTTCAAACTTGAATCGACTTCCATTTCCGGCAGCGGCTGATTAATATCCACAAAACCCGCGCCGTCGATTTTGCTGACTTCTTCATACGCGTTCCACAACCCGTGGGTCGACGCTTCAAAACGCATATTGTCCAAAATCGGCGACTCATTGGTCAGATAGTCCACATAATGCTCCTGCTTTTTTGACAAAGCAATCGCCAGTTCCTTTAATGTGCTAGACATAAAAAATTCCTTTCAAAACAAATAAATATCAGTAATCGTTAAACATTTCCCTGAAATATTGCACCATATCCCAGTCGTCGCCGCCGCGGCGCCTGCCGAAGCTGACCGGATTATCCTCGCAAATTGCTTCGCCGAGCCTGCAAAACGTTTCCATCAGGCGCCGGGTGCCGATGGCGCGCTCGATTTCCTGCACCAGGGTCATATCGTCGCAAAACATGCGCAGTCCCCGTTTCATCAGTTCAAAATTGCGTTGTGCCCTCGTTCCCCAGACGCGTTTCATTTCCTCAAGCTCGCGCTGCGAATTTTCCTGCCAGGTCTGTTCGTCGCGCTCCAGCAGTTCGTCGCGGTGTTTGACATACCAGTCATACAAAGCCTGCGCCGACTGCGGCAGGATATGGTTTTCCAGACACACCTGTTTGAACGCTTCGCCGTCTTCCCTGTCTTCGTCGGCAAAACAGATGTCAAACCCGGTGCAGTCGTGCGGCATTCCCAAACGGGAATACAGCTTGTCAAAGCCTTTTTTATCGCCGTCCTTCGGCAGGGACACTTTGGAAGAATAGGCTCTTTCCAGTTCGCGGTAAGACCTGAGCAGGTCGGCAGGAGTTTTCAAACCCTTTTTGCCGAGATATGCCAGCTCTTCCTCGGACAGTTCCCCCCATCCGGATTGTGCACGCAAAAAGTCTTTTTCGATTTCAGACTTCAAAAAGTTGTCGGAGGTCGTCTGCCCCTCCGGCCTGTTAAAATTTCCCATTTCTTTTTCCCCTGATTAAAGTTAAAAATAAAATTAAAAAAAGAACGGCTCTTTCGAACCGTCCTTTGCCGTCCTGACCTTCTCTCGCCGGATTTTTTCGTTCAATCCCCCGCCTGCCCCGTTCCGCAGCCGGACGTTCGGTTTTATTTCCACCGCTTCCCGACCGTCGCTTATTTCACACCCGCTGTCCGCTCTTCCCGATTTTCCGCCACCGCTTCCCGACCGTCGCTCATTTCACACCCGCTGTCCGCTCTGCCCGGTTTTCCGCCCGTCGCGGCCGGCATCGCTACTCGGCAGAATTGGGTTTAACTACCGACCAGTTCATATAACAGGCGCCGCCGTCCGCCGCAGTCCACTTGCCTCCGTGCGCCAGACAGTCTTTTTCGCTTATCAATCCGCCAATACAAACTCCCATATCATAACACCAGTCTTCAATTTCGGACAAACCGCCATTACCGCCGGCAGCCAATCCTCCGGCAAACAATACCGCCGCAACAGTCGGACTCAACGCTTTCTGCCATCCCCCGCACGCCGAAAACAGCAAAAACAGGCTATACGAAAACACTACCGCCGCTGCCAGAAAAAAACACACCGCAACATTGTCGCCTTCCAACAGACTCCATCCTGCGCCGGCAGCAGAAAGCATTACCGATAGTATAAAAAAAATCCCTGCCGCCGTTTTGCCTGCGGCTCGCAAAAAACGCCACGCCGTTTTCATCATTTGTCCTTTCGCAAACCATACGTTTTTATTTTTTCTTTATATCACATTAAATCTGAAAAGAAAATAAAATTATTTGATTTTATGTTTCTTTAAAACATCGCATGCCCCCCTCTCCCGATACATCAGCCCATAGCCTGAACCGTAGAGATTATTTTCCATATCTTTGACACTGTCGCCTATAACACCCCCAATTCCTCCATACATTTTACGCAGCTTTCCGTTACTCAACTTACGATATAAATCCTTTCCCTCTTTCAAAGCAGCTCCAGCCAACACTGTTGATGCAGAAAATACGCCTCCCTGAGCGCCAACACAACTAACATACTGGTGCTTATTTTCATCAGACATTTTTATCGGTGTTAATCTTTCTGCTTCATAATATGCATGTTTCACCGTTTCAGGAAGAAGATTAACAGATTTCTTCGCTGCTAAATTGAAAACTTGTCTTGCCTCGTCAGCTGTTTTATCAAAAATGCGGGATAAATCATAAATATTTGCTTTTCGCTGGCACAAAAATTCACCTCTGTTCATCTCTCCCGTAACTTCATCTTCATATTTTTTAACCGCCTGATATTCAAACCAGTCAGCTTCATCCATATCATCTTCATCCGGTTTCTCGCCATATTTCAAGACCAGTTTTCGCATCCGTTCCTTACCGGCTTGAACCATATTCTCTTTTGCATCTTCCCAAAAATAAAAAATATAATCCGTTCTCCTCTCGTTTCCCGTATACAAAAAAATCCGCCGAACTCGGACACTCCACCGTCTGCTTCACCACCGGAACCGTAACCGCCGCTTGCATCTCCGCCAAAGCCATACAGCACGCTAAAACCGCCCGACTACCGCACGGCTAATCCGCATACCTCCAAAGCTGAAATACGATATAAAAGAAATATGCTCCCGCAAGGCACAAAACCGTAATCGCAGCCTTCTTCGTCCCGGTCCACAACCGCATCCGGACTCCCGTTTCTTTTTCCCGAATGATGCCCTGCCCGGTTGCCCGTTCCGCCGTCCGCCCGGCCTCATCTGATTCCCGCCCTGTGGTTCCAACATCCCGCTCCATCGCATAAACGCCCCGTTTTGCTTTCTGTTTTGCCATAACATTCCCTTTCGTCTGTTCTAATCGCAAATATCAAAAATGCAAACGCGTTCCTGCTCTCCAGCCGCGATACACTCCTGAATGCATTTGTCTTCAGATGGAGAAACAAATATCCGATACAATAAAAGAATTGTCAGAAACAACACGCCCGCAAGGCACAAAACCGTAATCGCAGCCTTCTTCGTTCCGCTCCACAACCGCAGCCTGACTCCCGTTTCTTTTTCCCGAACGATGCCCTGCCCGATTGCCCGTTCCGCCGTCCGCCCGGCCTCATCTGATTCCCGCATCGCGCATTCTCCTTGTCCGCTTGTCATCCAATAACCATTCACACGGTTTATTTTTGTTTCTCTCTCCCAGCTTACTGCCATACATATTATTTTGCAAATCTTTTCTCGAATCTTCCAAAATAACTTTTCGATTCTGCCCGTTACTCCTCTTTTTTACATAATCTGCAACCTCTTTTGCATATCCAAGCAATATACCGTTACGCTGACTCTCCTGACTTATTTTAGCCAATTCACATTGTAAAAGAGAATGATAATAATTATCAATCTCAGCTCCCTGCCCGGAACCATACTTACGAACCAGCTTCCCAAAAATCAAAAAACATAATCCGCTCTCCTCTCGTTTCCCGTATACAAAAAAATCCGCCGCGAACGTCCTGCCTCCGCCCAACGCAAAAGGCACCGTCTCCGGTGCCTTCTCGTCTAGTATGACAGGATACTACTCCCCTTATGACACAATGTCAATACCTTTTGCCCCGGTTTTGAAAAAAAATCTTCGCCGCACTGCGCCCAAACCCGCAACAGCGCCGCCTCTCCCAATACCAAAGCTCCATTGCCCCCGTTGCTGTCAGACTTCCAGTTCGCGCTTAACGTCCTCGCCGTCGCGCTGCAGTTTCGTGTACAACGCAAAGACTTCGGTTTCCGACAGTGCCAGATATTTGACGATTAAATCAAAAATCCGCCGTTTTCCGAGAACAAACGCCGCCGCGTTCGGATCAAAACGATTCTGCGCGTCATAAAAATACGGTGTGCCGCCGTTGCCGAGTTCTCCCCGGGCGCCCGCCTCGTCGCGCAGAAATTCCAAAACGACCGCGGCTTCAGGTTTCAGCCGGCCTCCCTGCCCCAGAAAAAGTTTCTGAAATGCCCGCACCAGTTCATGTTCACGTTTGATTTTTCTGAAAAACATCTTAATTTCTCCCGATTGTTTACGTTAAGCCCTTTTGCCGCGCAGTCCTGCGCTGCCTCCCGTCCGCGCACCGGTACCGCCGGCACGTGACAATGCAGAACCGCCCGTACTCGCGCTGATACCGCCTGCACCGGACAAAACAACGCCGCCCGTGCCGCTCGCCATCATGCCCGTGCCGCTCGCCACCATGCCCGCGCCGCCGATACCCGCTGCGTTTCCTCCCTGCTGCGCCAATATGGCCTGCAAGGCTTCCTGCTGCTGTATCGCTGCCATATCGTCCGCCGTTTTTACCACATCGGAACCGACCCCGTAATAATCGGCGATTTTCCGCAGCGCAGCTTCCATATCAAAAACCTTCAGCACGTCCGGATTGCTCTGTGCCATCGCCGCCGCCGCTTCCATCGTCTTATACAGCCCGACAATCGCTCCCGACTGCTGCATATGCACCGCCGGGCTTTCAAACTGGATGGCAATAGAGCCTTCATACATCAGCTCGTCCGGCACATCGTCCAACATACCGTACATGCCCAGAATATCCAATTCGCGCTCAATGTTCCCCGACAGCCATTCCGCCGCGATGCGTTCGCACATCGGCGCCAGCAGCATGGATTTTTCCATCTCGCGCTTTTCCACCTCGGTCGCCGTCATCTGCTTGGTCTGCGTCAGCGACTGGAACAGCGGTACCAGAAACGCGCGTTCAATCGCCGCCCGCACTTCGCGCTGCATCTCCACCGTAATGGACAGGTTGTTGCCGTATTGCATTGAAACCGCCGCCGGTTTGCCCTGGCTGTCCAGCCCGCCGCGGATAACCGCTCCCGCCGAACCGAGCTTATTGGCGTCAATCAGCCCCATGCTCGTCAAAATCGGCGGATTTGCCTGCAGCTGCCCGGTGCGTAAAATGGTTTTGCCCATCTCATTGGCGGTCAGCATGTCATAAAACGCCTGTAAAGCCGGACTGTCGCCGTACGAGCTTCCCGCAATCCCCAGAAAACGCGGCGCCATATACGGACAGGTACGATAGCCGCCGGTACGGATAATACGTTTCGCAGCCATGTCCAGATGCACGCTCGCATATCTCATTCCGCCGAAATCTTCTTCTTCCGCCTGCCAGTCGTCGCGCTCGTATACCGCATGCAGGAATTTGAACATTCTCTCCGGCGTATTTTCTGCCGCCTGCCGGATTTCCCCGCGCAGTGAGTCGCCGAACTTGCTTACGGCCTCTGCCGCCGTCAGTTCGTATTCGCGAAACACCGCCGCCAGCCTGCCGCAATCGTCGCGCTTGATATAGGCTTCCTTAACCGGGATGGTGCGGTAAACGATGCCGCGGCCGATATCGTCGTCAACCATCCACAACGCGTGCCCGTAGATGCCGAGCTGATTAAACAAAAGGTCGCTCTCCGCCGCAAAATTAGATGCCGCCGCATAGCGCATCCGGAACAAAAGATCCGTCGCCCGTTCCAGATATTTTTTGACCGCCGCGTTGTCGTCCAGTTTCGGATTGACCGGTTTCAACCGGTGCCAGCGCGTTGTCGTCGGCACAATCACCGATTTCATACTCGAGGCAAAACAAGACAGTGCATTGCGCCCGGTCGTGTCAAACACCGCCTGCCTGACCCGCCCGCGCTCGTCGGTCGCAAACAGCTCGGAATCAACCGAACACATTTCCGCCGCTTTGTTCCACATCGGCTCCCATTTGGCACGTTCGGTTTTCATCGCCTCCAGCCGTTTCAAAATGCCCTCGGCCGTAACTGCCGGCTTCCGGTTCCCGTCGCTGCCGCGCCCGTGCCGCTGCCGAAATTTGTCCGTTATGCCATTGCCGCCAGCCGTACCGCCGAACCCGCCGGTAACTTCGCTTCCGAACCCGCCTGCCGTCCCGAACGGCACGTCTTTGTCCGTCATACTAAATTGTCCCATAAAGACCCTCCGAAAATAAAAAGGGCGCCGCGTTTCCCGGTCAGGAACCGCTGCACCCGTACACCCATAAAAACGGCGGCTCCCGCCAAACCGGAATCACCGCCGCTCACTCATAAAAAAAGCCGGCTCGATTTCGAACCGGCAGCCTGAAAACCTGCTCCCAACTCTCCGTTCCGCCCCTCGCTCCAGTCCCTTTCAAATTGTCTCAGCTCTTGCCCGGCTCCCTTTCAAGTTGTCCCTGCGCGCTCTTTCCGCCACTGTAATTGCCGCCGCTGTCCCCCTTCTTTTCGGCCTTTTCAAACCAAAATTTTCACAGCCAGGCCTGTGCCGCACAAAGCCAGATACAACCACAAAAACAGCGCCAGCCGCTGATAGCCGCGTCGCTCTTCCGCCCTTGCCAGCCGCGCGTTAAGCCAAGCCTGTCCCAAAAACGCCGCCACATACGCCGCCGTAAAAATCCCGGTCAGGAGCCCCTGTCTGCAGACGCCGTCCCCCGCCGTATTGTCGCATATCCCCCATGCCGTCCACATCGGCAGAAAATACGCTCCCGCCAGAAACAGCACCGCGCTGCCGCAAAACTTGACCAAAATTGTTTTCTCTGTTTTCATCACAGTTTCTCCCCAGCCGCCAATATGTCCGCCGTAAAAACATACATCGCAAATTCATTCGCCGCAAATCTCATCGCCTTTCCTCCGCATCGGCAAACCCGCTCGCCATCAGTTTCATCACCGCTTCCTTTCGTTGGTTTCCTATCCCGCTCGCCATCAGTTTCATCACTGCTTCCCTTCGTTAGTTTCCTATCCCGCTCGTCATCAGTTTCATCGCCGCTTCCCTTCGCCGTCTCCTATTCCTTTCGTCATCGCCTATCCCAGCAGGTATATCATAAACAAAGCCCCGCACCAGAGAGTGTAATAAACCGCACCGCAAAGCCACCGCTTCGCTTTCCTCACCCCTCTGCTTTCCGCCGGTGTTTCCAAAGCCAGCTTCTGATACACCGCCGCAAAATCCCTGCTGCATATTGCCGTCAGCAAAAAAAGGGCATAAAACTCAACCGCCAGCTGCCCCCAAAAAATATCCCGATTGCCGGACATCACTCCCGCCGCCATTGCCGGAATTGCCGGCAGCAGCACTATTGCCAGCCACCGCCGCCCCGGTCGAAACCGTTCTTTCCGATTTCGAAACATTTTCCGCCAATCCTGAAACCGTTTTTTCCTGCCGCCGCTCATTTCAACTTTTTCAGCCCTCTTTGATAACTAAGATATTCCAAAACTTTTTTTCTCTTTTCCCAATTACGGTCATAATCTTTCGTCATTCGCAAAAACTGATAATCATAATCAGTCCACTCGCAGACATTTTTTTCCAGTATATAATCGCCGGCGTAGCTGTCAATGCTTTTTCTACCTTGTTTAACTCTTGAATTCCAAAGATATTGTCCTCGACAAAGTCCTCCTCACCAACATAATCATCAGTTTTCCTGTCAATTTTATTGTTTTTCCGCCACCCCGATACGCCCCAAACCGCCCGCCGCTCGTTCATAAAAAAGCCGGTTCGATTTCGAACCGGCAGCCTGAGAATCTGCTCCTGTCTCCCCGTTCCGCGTTCTTCACCCGGCTTATCGGCCGCCGGTTTCTGCTCCCGCCCGTTTCTCTCTGCGGATAAGCAGGAACGTCCGCATCGGAAACCCAATCAGCAGCGACAGGCTTCCCCAGCCGGCAAAAGATACGTAAAATGCCGGCAAAAAGCCCTCGCCGTCAGAATATATCATAATGAAATCCAAAAACACCGGTGTCATCAGCAGTATTGACCAATAAAAGGCCGAACCGAATGCGAATATGTACGCCGCAGCATTCGGATATGCGTCAATCACCCGGGCTTCTGCCTTTGGCGCCTTGTTAAAAGCCGCTGCGGCAATAAATCCCCAAAAAAGAAAAGATGAAACATCTTCATCAGGCAACAGAAATATCGCCGCTACCAGACCATAAGCCAGCAGCCATAATACATAAACGCCCGCCACAAACAGCATTTTTTGCCGCCTCGGGCTCATTTCTGCCATAAACTGATACATAATATGATACCTCCGTTCTGCCTGTAACAAAGATACTATTTCCTAAAAGAAAAAAATGCAACTGTTTTTCCGCCACCCCAATACGCCCCAAACCGCCCGCCGCTGCCCCGGCACAATCCGGCGCCTGTCGTTTCCCCGCCCGCTCCCATCCCTGCGCCGTTAAGCGCCGAGCGTGGTCTTGCCGCCGGAACCGTAGGAATTATCGTGCGACAAAAGCTGCGACACCGCACCCATTTTCTTTTTGCGCTTGCGTTCCAGCTCCTGCACTTCCTCAGAATTGTCGACAACCTCCGGTTCGACTTCCTCCGGCTCAATCTGCACCACTTTCGGTTTGGAAAATACTGAACTCATTTTTCATACTCCTTTGCATATAAAATTAAAGATAAACTGAATCGTCAACAAAGTCCCCGTCCCGTGCGCTTCCCGCCTTCAGCAGATATTCCGCGTTCTGAATGGCAAAGGTCAGCGCCAGGGCGTCCGCCGCGTCCGTCGACCGTCCGAGGCGTTTTTTGATGTCGGCTTTGGCCTCAAGCTGCAGCCGTCCGAGCGCATCAAACATCTTGAGCGGTGCCGTCAGGTCTTCAACCAGCCCCGGCACGTCGGGCAGCGACACCGGCAGCGGCGACTTCAGCCATTCCGCCGCCCGCGCCCACATTTCCGCCCGCCGGTTGACATAGCGCTCCGGATTATCCGCCCGCTCGCCGAAATTGACCGCCGTAATACATTCGGCAAACCCGTTGGCGACAAGGACGTCAAACACGCCAGCCCCCAACCCGCCGACGTCAATGCACACGCGTGCCGGATGCTCCGCGGCAATGACCCCGCCGACCAGATTGGCCACCTGCACCACGTCAAGTTTCTGATACGTCTTAACCGCGCACACCTGCCTCCCGCGCCGATAGCAAAGCGCTGTCTTGTCGTCGCCGAACCGTGCCACGTCCACTCCGACGATAAGCGGCGCCGCCCCGCCGGCAATTTCCACTCTTGCTTCCAGCGCGCGGTAAACCTCCTCGCGCCCGATAAGGTGATCGTCCGCCGCCAGCCGCGGCTCTCCCTCCCAGACGTGCAGATACTCGCCGTAATTTTCGGCTTTCATCTTTGCCGCCAGCCGCCGCATATTCTCAGGACAGTAAGGATTGTCGTAATAGTTGACCTTGCGCACGATTGTATCCGCATCAGGATGCAGTGCCAGCGCCTTCCATACCGGGTCGGCCTCCTCCTCGCGGTTCAGCGACAGCCAGATTTCCGACCCCGGCTTGCGGATAGTCGGGTCAAGCACCAGCCACGCACGCTCGGAAATCTTCTGCGCCTCCTCGCACCAGCAGATATCCACCCCCTCCAGCGATTTGATATTCTGCGCGTTATGCTCCATAATCCCTTTAAAAATGAATTTGGACTTGTTCTTGAGGTTGACAATCCGGTCGTCATACAGCCTGTAATCGCCGAGGCGGTAATAGGCAATCCGGTCGGCAATCAGCTTGTAAACGGAATCCTTTATGGAGTTCTGCACCTCGCGCACGCACGCAATCAGCATCTTCCGGCTTGTCGCCAGCGTCAGCAGCGCGTCCGCAAACGCAAACGACTTGCCGCCAGCCCGTCCGCCGTAAAACATTTTATAGCGCGCCTTTGCCGTCAGCAGTTCCTGAAACGCTTTCGGCAGCTCAACCTTCATCACTCATCTCTCCCCGCTTTTCCGTCCGGCACCGCTTCCGCCCGGCTCATTCCGGTTTCTCCATTCCGGCACCTTTTCCGTCCGGCACCCGACCTCACACAAATTTCACCACAATCTCCGCCACGCCGCCGTCCCCGCTGTCGCTTTCGCCGCCTGCAATCTTGTCCCACACCGGCTCGGGACAGGATTTCTGCGCCAGCCACTTTTCCGTCTCAATCAGAAGCTTCGCCGTGGAATTGTCAATCTCCCCGGCTTTCAGATCCGCCACGATTTTCCTGATGTCGTCGGTACACCGGTCGGCATAGTCTGCCTGCGCCAGCTGATATGCCTCGCGCAGTGTCTCGTCTGCCGCCGTCGCCGCATAAAAATCGCGGGTGCTGATGCCCGCGCGCCGGCAGGCTGCAAACAATGAATTCCCCTCCCGCACCGCCTCAAACACTATGTCGGGCACTGCCGCCCGAGTTGCCCTTTTACTGTTTTTTCCTGTAGCCATTATCTCCGCCGCTCATTAATTCCACCGTTCGCTGCCCGCACATACCGTCCCGTTGTACGCCGATTCATCTTACCACACCGCCCGCATCTTCATTCAGCACATATCGCCTCGCCTTTTTCTGGCTCCCCCCCCCACGCATCACATCTGCGGGCCCCGCATACAAAAAGAGCGCTCTGCCGACCCTGCCGCCGTCAAAACGCTCCAATGACATTCAACTTAAATTTAAACTTTAAAAATAATCTGCAACCAGATTCAACTTTTCTGATATACAGTCTTCCACGATAACCAACTTTATAACACCCCTTGTCATAGATGTCAATACTTTCACCCCTGTTCTGAAAGAAAAAATATTACGCGTAAAATCAATATATTAAACAAATTGTGCATATATTTTTTGTTTGATTGACTAAAAAAGCCCCGCGCCCTACCCTCATAATATGAAGAAAATGACAGAAAAAACAGCCCCCGTTTCCCCCGCCGGTCTCTCTCCGGCGAACCTTACGCATACTCCCGTACCTTCCCCCGCCGGACACACGCTGTACGAACGCCTTCGCGACTTCGATCTCCCGGGGATTGTCGTTCGCCGCCTGCAACAGGCCGACCGTCCGTTCTGGCTTGCATTCGCCGCCGTTTTTCTGGCTCTGAACCTTATCTTTCTGTTTCACGGCGCCCATTTTATGTTTGGCGACCACGACTGGAAATATCTGAAACACGGCATTTCCCTCGGCGCCGGATTGTTTGAAGGCAGGTTCAGCCAGTTTGTTCCCGTAACGCTGCTGAGCCGCGGCGAAATCCTTCCCGTAATCAACAATGCCCTCGGTTTCGCAGGCTTCGCCCTCGGCGTCGCCATGCTCACCCGCTACTGGCGCCTGCCGCACACAAAAACCGCCTGTGTTTTGTTTGCCCTGTTCGCGGCATTAACGCCGTATGTCCTGTCTTTCATGTATTTTGCCTTCCTCGTTATTCCCGTCTTAGGCTGGAATATGTTTGTCATCGGCTCCCTGCTCATCAGTGAAAAGGAAGAGCGCTTTTCCCTCCGCCGCACCGTTTCCGCCGCCGTTTTGACAACACTGGCTCTCGGCGGCTATCCTCCTGTCATCAACCTGATTGCGGTTGCTTTTTCCGTCCGCCTGCTGTTTGCCGCCTTGTTTGAAATCCCTTCTCCCGCCGCCGCAACGCCCGGCACCCCGCTCCCTCTTTCCCTCCCCGCAGTATTAAAAACGCTCTGCCGCCGTTTCCGTTGGACGGCGTTTAACCTTGTCCTCGGCGCAGCCTGCTATAAGCTCTGCCTTTGGGCTCTGACGCTTACCGGTGCCGTCAATGCTTCTTATTACAACCTGCAAACCACGCCGCTTGCCGAATGGGGCGCAAAATTTCTCCTCGTCAGCCGCGATGCATTGCTCCAATTCTCTGCCACCCTGCCTTTTATCCCCGCCGCATATAAAGCTGCCGCCGGAATTGTTGTCCTTGCCGGAATTGCCGCTGCCCTGTTGCGCATATTCGCACCGTTTCGCACCAACGCCCCCGCTGCCTTATCTGCTGCCTCAGGCGCCACGGTTTCCGCCTCGGTTGCAGACACCGCCGCCGCATATAAAGCTGCCGCCGGAATTGTTGTCCTTGCCGGAATTGCCGCTGCCCTGTTGCGCATATTCGCACCGTTTCGCACCAACGCCCCCGCTGCCTTATCTGCTGCCTCAGGCGCCACGGTTTCCGCCTCGGTTGCAGACACCGCCGCCGCAAATTCCGACGCGCCGGATATGCCATACTCATTTTCCGCCGGTGCCAAAATCTTTGTTATTATGCTCCTTGCCGCCGTTTTTTATGCCCCGCTTGTTACGCTGTTTATCTCCACATCGCTCGCCGAAACCGAATTTTCTCCCCGTATCGACTTTTTCGGGCTGATGTACCTGTACGCCGCCATGTTCGCCCTCACGTTGAAAAACGCCGCATCTGCAGCCCCTGTCGCCCCTGCGGCCGCTCCCTGTGCCATCACCCGCCCCGCTCCCTGTGCCATCACCCGCCCCGCTCCCTGCGCCGCCGTATTTTGCAAAAACCTAGCCGTCCTCGGCGCCGCCGCAGCAGCCGCCATCGCTGTCAACTGCCTGTTTGAGGCGCAAAAAGTCTGGAAACTGGGCTTTGATGCCGAAATGAAACTTTATCGCCGTGCCGCCGCACGCTTTATGGCATCGCCCGATTTCAGCCCCGGCCATCGCTATATTATGGTGCAGGGTGGTTCTCCGGCATTCCGCCCCCGCTTTTACCATACGCCGTATCATTACGGCAGCGACGATCTGCTCGGCATTTCCTATGTTCCGGGCATGAATCCGTCCGTCATGTGGAATTACTACGGCGTTGCCGAATACGCCGATCCCACCGCCTATGTCTACACTTTACGCCCTGACGCTGCCGCCGCAGCCGCAATCGGCAATGCCCGTCCCTGGCCCGCGCCGCAAAGCACGCTCGTCCAGCCTGCCGCTTCTCCCGCCGGACAAAACATAATCCTGCTCATTCTCTCTCCCGAAGGTCTTTCCGGCCTGAAAAGCACCTACGGGCTGTAAAGCTGCCGGTAAAGCTTTCCCTTTTCCGCCCACAAAAAAACGCACCGCTTTCCCGCTGTGCGCCTTTTCCTTTTTCCTGCCGTTTCCGGTTCCCGGATATTCGGCTCTCAGCCTTCCTGCTCCCAGCTCAGACATTCGGCTCTCTGCCTTCCTGCTCCCTGCCGTTTCCGGCTCCCAGCCATTCTGTTCTCAGAGCTCCTTCTCCCGGCTGTCCGGCTCCGAAGTGTCCGAGCTGCTCCGGGATATCCGGGCAGCCCCGCCGGTTCTACTTGCGCTTAAACCTGTCGCGCCCGCCGCTCTCCCCGCTCTTGCGGAACTTGAACAGCCCTTCGTCCAGCTTTCCGTCCACAACCGTATCGTACAGCGACAAAGAAACCTCCATTGCCTGCGGCGTTACGACTTTCCACTGCCGAAGCTCAAACGGATTGTTGGCAAACACCAGCGTAAACGGCCCCAAATCTCCGGCATTTGCGTACTGCAGCCCGACGCGCATAACGCCCGGATCTTCATAAAAATTGGTAACCTTAAGCTCTTTCCCGTCAATTTTGACCGTATTCGCCAGAATAGCCGCCGCCGGAATATCCTCATAATCAATGTTCGTAATCTGATCCAGTTCCTTGTCGTAATAGACGATATAATCGCCGTTGCCGACAATCAGCACATTGGACGGCGCATTGTATTCCATGCGGATTTTATTGGGCTTTTCAATATAAAGCCGCCCTTCCACCTTCTCGCCGTTGCTGGCAATCTGCACAAAATCGGCACGCATCGTCTTAATCGAATTAAGATAGTTTTCTATCTTCTTGACGTCCTCGGAATCGGCTTTCGTCTGCGCTGCCAGCGCACTGCCGTCCGCGCCGGTTCCCAGGCATCCCAGCGCCACAACCGCCGCCGCAATCAGTTTTTCCGTATTCATTCGCAGTATCCCTTAAATTAACTTAAATCTTCACCTAAAATAAACGCCGGACGCCTTTTTTTCAAGTCATTTTAAAGGTTATCTGCAAAAATCTGCCGCGCCGCCCGCCCTGCAGCCCAGCGCTGTGCCTTTCTCCGTCCCTGCCGCGCCGTTCCTCTCTCCCGCAATCGCCGTTTCACGCCCGCCGCATTCTAAAAAAAATCCGTTCTTTCCCTTGACTCGGCCCCCAAAATATGCTACACTCTGCACCATTGAAAATCTCTTATTTAGTTGAAATTTCTTATTAAGGTATAATCAGAGGGGCTGAAACAAATGTCTTACGCGGAACGGACATCACCGGAAATTCTCCTGTTGGAAAAGCTTGAAGAAGTCGACAAAGCCCTGCCGCCTGCGCTGTGGGAACAGATGCGCGCCGACGTCGGCATGGCAGAATCGCTTGAACGTGCCGACAAGACCATGCTCCCCGCCGTCCGCCAGCGCAAACGGATGTTTCTGCGCGACTTTGTCGAAAAAGCCGTCAGCATGCCGCTTAAGATTTATCCGGACGTTCCGCCGGAAACCGAACGCCAGCTCTACCGGCTTCACCTGTTCTGCTGTCAGCGCGCCATTCACTGCCCAGAAGTGCGCCGCAATCCGTTTCAGCTTGGTTTTGAAGCGCTGCGCGAGATGAAAACCGCGCTGACCGGCATGATGATTTCCTATCGCCTGATAGACCCGTCCTGCCCCTATAGCTGGGACCGGAAGTTTTTTGAAACCAACATCATCACCGACAAGGACGCCGAAGGCCGCACCGTCGTCAAATTCAACCGTATCCCGCCGCATATCGTTCCGCTCGCCGTTACCGAAGAACTTGTTACCGACTGGCTCATTTATCGCGCGTATGACAATAACGGCATCCGTACCCTGATGGATTATAAGAATAACCTGCTGACCCTGCCGGACTATCAGCGCGGCGGCGCCCCCGAAAGCGAATTTTCGCGTTTTGAACGCAAAATGCAGGAGCAGCGCAATCGTGAAGAAAAACATAAGAACCAGGAGCTTGACCTCGAATTCCGCAAAACGCTGGTACGCAGCGTCGCCGAACAAACCGCTGCCCGTATGCTGAATACCGGCCTGTCGGATTTGGAAATCCTCAATCAGGCATATAACGCCGACCTTAATACGCTGGTAGATAACCGCCCGTCCGCCGCCCGCTATGCTGCCCACAGCCTTCCCGGCACCGCTTGCAGCCATTTCGACGCCGCACACAGCCTCCCTGACACCGCTTGCAGCCATTTCGACGCCGCTCAAACGCTTCCGTCCCGGTCGGCCAATCCCGCCAGGGAGCTCCCGCCGCAGCCGGAATTCAGCACGGCATTGTCTTCAAACTACCGGCATAGTCCAGACTGCCTGCCAGCCCTTTCCCGGTATGGCACGGCGCCAATCGCCGCCGAACCTGCCTCGGCTCCGCACACCCTGCCCGCTCCGTACCCGTCTTCTGCCTCGTGCCAGACCCAACCCGCTCCTGCCTCGCAGCCGCAACAGCCGGCCGGCGCCTCCCGGAAAAAGCGAGCCCCCAAAACGCCGCAGTCATCTATTATGGATGAAGTCATCGCCCGCTTTTTGGAAGAATAACCTCCCCAACATTCTGAAAGAGAATTTTCCTTTCCTTCTTGAATTGTCTAAATTTCAAAGCACAATTCATAAAGGAAAAGATTATTTTTCCCTTGCTTTTTAAGCTCAACGGCAGAAGATGAAAGCATAAAACTATCTATCTGCTTTTAAGCTATGCGTCCCTAAGTGCTAATTTAAATCTCTCTTTTGGAGGTACTAATGAATAAAATTAAACAATATTTCTTTTACAAAGATGGTGAATTTTCTTGGTGGAAAAGTATACAGAATATCCTGCTTATTTACGTTGTTTCATACCTGATTTGGCTTTACTACAACTCATTTTATAATTCCTCAGTCACAAGAATTTCCTTTGATTTCCGAGGCTGTGCTATTGGTATAATCTTAGCTAGTATATCTTGCTTCATTTGTTGTGATTCTATTTTGTTATGGATTCATCGTTGATATTTGTGGGAACCCAATTTGCTTTTTGAATCCATTTGTTTTTCCTGCTGTGGCTTGGGCTTTTATCTTAAT
>ENA-UOJC01001311-UOJC01001311.1-human-gut-metagenome-genome-assembly--contig:-C104-NODE-1311-length-35013-cov-11.407003_pt1 | contig 35013 bp, 35 predicted proteins | sample MGYA00242339_ERZ723886 | MGnify/ENA metagenome assembly ERZ723886 | reverse complement strand
AGCTCTATCCCAGCGGCTCTTCCGGCAGCAGCACCTGCCAGAGATACCGGAAGTCGGCAGGCCGCAGCAGCCCGCCGCCCAAATCCCGGGCGGCCCGCAGGTCCTGGCGGGCGCCCTCGTCGTCTCCCGTCCAGTGGAGGCGGTAGGCCCGGCTGACCAGATAGACCCCCAGGTGCGCCGGGTCCAGCTCCATCAGGCGGGTCAGATCCCCGACGTGGCGGCGGTAGCGGTTGGTGGTAGCCGCCGTGGGGCAGCGGGCCCGGAGTATAAGGACATTGTCCGGGGCCAGCTCCAGGGCGGCGGTCAGGCTGCGGTCCAGCTCCGGCGTCTTCCCCAGCCGCTTATAGCAGTGGGCCTGCAGGACATACAGCCGCCAGTCCGGGGCCTCCTTTAACAGCTCCCCGCACCGTGCGGCCGCCCCCGGATGTCCCCCACGTCCAGCAGAGCCTCTACGTCCTGATACAGCCCCGCGCAGATCTCGCTGGCCCGGGTCAGGGCGTTGTCCGTCTCCATCAGGTCGGTGACCTCCGGTGAGCGGGTGGGCGTGGCCGCTGGCCGCTCCGCCCGAGCGCCGGGGCTGGAGGTGTTCTGCGTTTTTTCAGGAGGCCGCTCCACGGCGGGCCGGCTGCCGTCAAAGGCCCGGATCAGCCCCTCCGGCACCGGCCCCCTGGCGCCGCAGAGCGGGCAGGTGTAAGTGCCGCAGTAAAAGGCCAGCTTTTCCTCCAGCTCCCGCGCCCCCAGCAGGTGCAGGGCGCTGCCGTACCACAGGTATGTATCGTCACAGCGCTTCCGGTCCCACCGCTGCCAAGCGCGGCGTTTGGCCGGTTTGATCTTTTTGCGCTGTACCGGGTCGGACAGTTCCAATTCCTCATCCAGATAGCCGCAGCTGCCACACTGGACATAACAGGTCTCCCAGTAGCCCATGACCAGGGCGAAGGCCATCCGCCGGTCCCCCAGCAGCCCCGGAAGGCCCGTGCAGAACAGGGACAGCGTGTCCCGGTCCAGCCGCCGCAGGTCCTCCGTCCTCTGGAACAGAAGCTGCTTCGCCTTTTCGCCCAGGATCGTGACGCTCTCCTGATAGCTGTCCAGGATCTCCCGGGGGACCTCATTCCCGTTGTGGTTCCAGGGTACGTCCGCGGCGAGACACAGGCCCATTTCCGAGAGGATCAGTACCTGCCACGGAAGGTCCCCCTCTGCCTCCTTCTGTTCCAGCAGCGCCACCATCCAGGGCAGGACCAGATAGCTGGCCTCGTAAAAGCTCATCTGGTGGGAGAGCTCCTCGCACAAATTGTCAAAGGCGACGCGGTAGCCGTCCTTCTCCGCCGGGTCCAGCCGGCGCAGCTTCTCCTGGGGCGGCGCGGCCTCCGGCCCGGCCATCAGGATCTCCATTTCCCGCCGGACGCTGCCGTAGGCGCCCCGGTATGCCTCCCACAGCGGGGACGACAGGTCTGTCAAATGCATGGGTCTCCTCCTTTCGCCTCCCTGCGGGGGGCTCACTGGGTCAGCAGCACCAGATTCCGGTCCGAGATGAAATTCTGGACGCTGTAGAGCACGCAGATCTCGTCAATGCCGTTTTCCGCCGCGTACTGAGCCGCCGGAGCCCGGTAGTACCGGAGGTCCAGCAGATGAACCTCGGAGAAGCGCTGGGCCAGGAAGGGCGCCAGGGCGTCGGAATAGCTGTCCCGGATCAGCAGGAGCTTTCCGGCTCCAGCGGGGGCGTTTTCATTTCTGATGACGCACAGGGGCTGGTTGCCGCCCAGGAAGGCGGCGTATTTGTCCTTGACCGCAAGCCGGGAGCGGTCATACAGGGCGGCTTCCTCCATCTGGCCGTTCTGCCAGGAGGTGACGGAGAGGCCGTCCTCTTCCACCCAGAATTCCATGGTATCCGGCGCCAGCCAGTGGATGCCGGACTGGGAATACAGGGTGCCGTTGAAGTCTGTGCTGGCGGTCTCCGGTGTAAAGTTATCTTCCTTTAATGGTTCCATTCCCAGGGCCTCCAAGATAGCATTGGCCCCGTAAAAGGCCCCCAGGGTGGTCCAGTGATGGTCCGTGCGGTAGAAGATAGGCTCATCTCCGTGGGCGGCCAGCGCTTCTTGAAAGTCAATGCCGCTCCCCCCCAGCAGCGCCGTCTGATCCCAGCTCTCCGCGCCGGCGGGGAGCTTTTCTTTCCACACCTCCGCCGCGGAGGGGATCAGTCCCAGGGTCACCGGGATGTCCGTCTTCTCCGCCAGCCGCCGGACATAGTCTAAATTCTTCTCCACCAGCTCCCCGTCCGGCGTCTCCACCTTGGAGATCAGCGTGTCGCCGCAGAGGTAGACGCCGTTGAACTCCGACTTGCCGATGAAGCGCTCCGCCCGGGCCTTCAGGCCCGTCCAGCCGTCCCGCAGGGGGAACTGGTCGGCAAAGTATTCCTCCACCGCCGCCGTATAGCTGCCGTCCTTCAGGCTCTCCCAGGAAAAGGCGGGCAGCTGGGCCAGGGTGCGGTTTTCCGTCTCGGACTGCGCCCGGTCCGGCAGCAGGATGTGCCACACCAGCAGCCCCCCCAAAAAGAGGCAGAAAAAGGCCGTCAGGAAGCGGCCGTATGTCTTTGTCATGTCGCTTCCCTCCTCAGAACCGGAAATACAGGAACGGGTTGTAGCTGCCGTCCACCAGATAGGCGGTGCAGACCACCAGCCCCAGGGCCATCAGGACCGGCGTCAGGACCTTTTGCGCCCAGTCCGGCAGATGCTGCCAGCCGCGCTTCCCCAGGGTGGTGGACGCCAAAATCAGCGCCAGGAAGGTGACGGCGTAGCTGCGGAGGCGGTAGCCATCCGCCGCGCTCCACAGCGGGGCGCCGCCGAAGCAGGCCGCCAGGTATTTCCCGCAGACGCCCAGATCCTCCATGGCGAAAATGCCCCAGCCCACAAATACCACGATCAAGGTGTACAGGTGCTTGATAAAGGCGGGCGTTTTTCGCAATACGCCGCGCAGCACATATTTTTCCAAAATCAGCCATGCCGCGAAATACAGGCCCCAAAGGATGAAATTCCAGCTGGCCCCGTGCCAGAAGCCGGTGCAGAACCAGACGATCAGAATGTTCCGAAGGGTCTTTGCCGTGCCGCCCCGGTTGCCGCCCAGAGGGATATACAGGTACTCCCGAAACCAGGAGGTCAGGGACATATGCCACCGCCGCCAGAACTCCGTCACGGAGGCGGAGAGATAGGGATAGTCAAAATTCTCGTTGAAACGGAAGCCGAAGATCCGTCCCAGGCCGATGGCCATGTCGGAGTAGCCGGAGAAGTCAAAATAGATCTGGAAGCCAAAGGCCAGCAGGCCCATCCAGCCCCCCGCCGCCGTCAGCGTTCCGGCGCCCTGTGCCGCCAGACAGGTCTCCCACAGGGCGCCGATGGAGTTGGCCAGCAAAACCTTTTTGGCAAGGCCCACCGTAAACCTGCGGGCGCCCAGGGCGAAGTCCTCCGTGGTATGGACCCGGCGGTCCAGCTCCGCCGCCACCGTTTTATACTTCACGATGGGCCCGGCGATCAGCTGGGGAAACATGGTGACAAAGGCGCCGAAGTTGACGATGTTCCGCTGCACCGGGGCGTCCCGGCGGTAGACATCGATGGTATAGCTCATGGTCTGGAAGGTAAAAAAGGAAATGCCGATGGGCAGCGGGATGCCCAGCTGCGGAAGCCTGACGCCGGGGAGCAGGGAGAGGTTTGCCGCCAGAAAATCCCAATACTTGAAAAAGCCCAGGAGCAGCAGGTTGAACACCACGGACTGCCCCACGAACCACCGGGCCTTTTTGTCATTGGCCCGATGTTTTTCCACCAGCAGGCCATGGGTGTAGTCGATGAGGATGGAGAGGAACATGATGGTGATGTACACCGGCTCGCCCCAGCCATAGAAAAACAGGCTGACCAGCAGCAGCACAAGATTCCGCCACCGCAGGGGCGTCAGGAAATAGACCGCCAGCGTCAGCGGCAGATAGGCAAACAGAAAGGTCAGGCTGCTGAAGATCAAATGGGTCCCCTCCTCGTTTCAAAAGTCAGAAAAACAGCCGCAGTTCGTCTGCGGCTGTTCCATCAAGGCAGCGCTTACAGGAACTTCTGGTTAAAGCCCTCTGAGATCTCATCCTGGTGCTCCGCAGAGGCCACCATCGCGACATACGTCCCCTGCCGGATGACGATGCCGTGGCTCCAGGCGTCCATGGACTCAGGATACCAGGCACCGCCCTGGGCCTGCACATTGATGCGGTCCTGCAGGATCGCCGCGGCATCGGCGGCGTCATCCTCCGTCTCGCACTGCATGAACACCATCTCGTTCACCACGGAGCTCATCATCGGCATCTTCGCCACGAACTGTTTTGCGGGGATATCGCTCAAGCCGGGGTAATAGCTGTCCAGCATATCCCCATCGATATCCACCATATAGCCGTCGCCCCAGCCGTAGCCCTCCTCAATGTCCGCGTAAAACGCCGCCAGATCCACGTCCACATCCGCGGTATCCCGCTGTCCGCCGCAGGCGGTCAGCAGGCCCAGCAGCATCAGCGCCGCCAAAGTCAACGTTGTCGCTTTCCTCATCACGCTCTTCCTACCCCTTTTTCACGTTCATCATACAGACGGAAACGGACGTCAAAAAGTTTCCGTTCCGGTATCAGTATTTCCTATTTTAAAAATTTTAAAGAGTTTTGACGCCTCTTCTTGCTTTTATACAGGAACCGCGGTATGATTTCAACATCAATTTGTTACTTTTTAGAAAGTAGGTAAAATTTTATGTACAGCTTCCGAAATGACTACAGCGAAGGCGCCCATCCCAAGATCCTGCAGGCCCTGGCCGACACCAATCTGGAGCAGACCGTGGGCTACGGCATGGACCCCCGCTGCCAGGCCGCCGCCGATCTGATCCGCCGCCTGTGCGCCGCGCCGGATGCCGCCATCCATTTTACCGTGGGCGGCACCCAGACCAATCTGCTGGTCATCGCCGCCCTTCTGCGGCCCTATGAGGCGGTCATCGCCGCCCACACCGGCCATGTCAATGTCCACGAAACCGGGGCCATCGAGGCAACGGGCCACAAGGTCTGTACAGTATTTTCCCCTGACGGCAAGCTGACGCCGGAGCTGGTGGAGTCCGTGGTACGCGGCCACAGCACCGAGCACATGGTTCTGCCCCGTCTGGTGTATATCTCCGACACCACGGAGGTGGGCACCGTCTACACCCGGGCGGAACTGGCGGCCCTGCGGGCCTGCTGCGACGCCCACGGCCTGTTTTTGTATCTGGACGGTGCCCGGCTGGGCGCCGCCCTGACCGCCGAGGGCAATGACCTGACCCTGCCGGATCTGGCGGCACTGACCGACGCGTTCTACATCGGCGGCACCAAAAACGGCGCCCTCTTCGGCGAGGCCCTGGTGATGAACGCCCCCAACGAACACTTCCGCTGGCACATGAAGCAGCGGGGCGCCGTGCTGGCCAAGGGCCGGCTGCTGGGGATCCAGTTCCAGGCGCTGCTGGAAGACGGCCTGTATTTTGAGCTGGCCCGCCACGCCAACGGGATGGCCTACCGCCTGCGGGACGGCGTGGCCGCTCTGGGCTACCCCTTCCCGGTGGCCTCCCCGTCCAACCAGCAGTTCCCCGTCCTGCCCAACAGCGTGGCGGAGGGCCTGCGGGCCAAGGGATACGAATTTGAGACCGACCACGCCGCGGACGCGGAGCACACCTGCGTCCGCTTCGTCACCAGCTGGGCAACGCCGGCGAGCGCTGTCGATACGTTCCTGCGGGATCTGGCGGAATGCCGGTGAGGGGATCGCCCCATCTCCCGCTTTTTCATCAAAAAGGACAGGAGCTAACATGCTCCTGTCCTTTCAGGCTGTCGAAAAAGTCCGTTGGACTTTTTCGACAGCCTGAACAATGCCTCGCTTTTTTGTCTGCTTCGCAGCCCAAAAAGCTGCCGCTTCGCGGCGCAAACGCCTGCTAACGCAGGCTCTTTGCAGGCATTCGATCCAACACGAGGGGACTCCCGTCCCCTCGTACTCCCCTTGCAAAACGGAACACTTTTTTCTCCAAACAAAGGTTTTTTGACAATGGCAAAGGACAGGAGCTAACATGCTCCTGTCCTTTGTCCTTCTGTCCCGGCCCTCCGGCAGCCTGCGCGGGCGTTCGGTTTTTCATGGGCATGATGCCCCGCCTGGAGCATCAAGGTCCCCCATCCTCCGCCGCCGGGGACGCCGTGCGCTCACACCGCACCGTCACCCTGGCTTTTCCGCCGGCGGTGCAGGTGAACAGGGTCAGATCCCAGTCCCCGGCCTCCATCTCCTCCACCGCCGTTCCCGCAAGCTGTTCCGTGCGGATAACCTGATAACAAAACCGGTTGCCGTCCGCGTCGGTAAACAGGACTTCGTCTCCCTGGGCCAGATTTTTCAGTCCCGCGAAGTGGGTGCGGTAGTTGTGCCCGGCGATGACCAGATCATCCAGATAGGCCGAGCCCGTGTACCGGCAAGGGGCCAGCTCCAAGGCGTCATAGCTCCACTGGCTGGCCACCGGAAGGGCAAGCTCCAGCGCCGGGACGGACAGAACGCCGATGTACGCCGTCCCGTCGATGTCCACGGCGGGCATCTCCATCTCCGGGTCCAGGATGTAGGCGGGGATCTCCGGCCGCGGATCTTCCTCCGCCGGCTCCGGAGCGGGCTCCGGCTCCGCCTGGGCCATCTGCTCCAGAGCCTGCCGGGCGGCCTGTCCGGCCCGCTGCCCGTCCCGCAGGTTGCGGACCGTGAGACAGAGCGCCGCCGCGATCAGCAGAACGCCCGCCAGGGCCAGGGTGAAACGCCGCCCGGACATCATCGCGCCGCCCCCGGCCGGTCAGCCGTCATTTTCGCGAACACACGGCTCATCCGCGGTTTTTCTTTCGGGAGAGCGTGAGCACCCCCGCCGCGCAGCAGAGGAGGGCCAGGCCCGCCGCTGTATAGGCCAGGGTCCCGCCGCCGCCTGTCTGGGGCGCCTTTCCGTTCTCAAACTGAACACGCACGACTCCGCCGTCACCGGCATTGGCCGGAATGGTAAGCTCCTGGGGCTTGCTGACCTTCAGATATCCGGAGGGCGCTGAAACCTCCGTCACCCGAAAAGTCCCCTCCCCCAGCCCGGTCCAACGGACAGATCCGTCCGCGCCGGTCTTCTGGAGGTCCCCCACCTGCTCCCAGCTGTTCTCTCCGACCCGCTTTTCCAGCTGGAACACAGCGCCGGCGAGCGGGGCGCCGGTGTCCTTGTCCACCTTGCGCACCTCCACGGTATAGACGGCATTGGTGAAGGTGACGACCATGCCGGGGGTGACGGGGATCCGGTAGCTGCCGTCGCTATCGGGAGAATATGCCTTCGATCCCTCGCCGGTGGTGACCGTCACGGTGTACCCCGGCGCTGTCTCACGGATCGTCAGCGCAGTCCCCACCGCGGCGTTTTCAAGCTGATATTTCTCGCCGTCCCCCAGGGAAAATGCCTCTCCTTTGATTTCAGTCGTCTGCATTGTAAGATGGTTGCTGTCGCCGGGCGCAGTGCCTTCGATATCATCATAGCTTTGCTTCCGTTGCCAATCAACGGTGAAATCGAACTTCTCCTCCGTCGTGACGCCCCGCACCACTTTTTGGATCGTCACCGTTGTGGGGAGATCCACATGGGGCAGGGGGAATTCCTCCACGGGGATGGGATTGTCCGGGTCGTAAACGCCGGGGCGGCCTGTGTTGGTCGCCAGGTTGTCGCCGCCCAGAGAACCCTCGGCAGGCGCAATCGTAACCTCGATCACCAGCTTTCTTCCCTTTGCCGTACTGCCGTCCATATGGACATAGTTGCCCGCAAAGTCAAAATTGGTGACCGATACGTTTTGGCCGTCCACCTGTATGTGCAGCTTATCCGGAGCATCCTTGTCGGCGACAGTACTGAAGCTAGCATCCTCTTTTTCCCATGCGTCCTCCCTGCTCATATCGCCGCCTTGGTAGCGCATGGTATACGCGGTCACATTGGCCTTTCCATCCGTATAGGTGATCCGGAAGTCGTCTGTGACCGTGTCTTTCGTGACAGCGGTTTCATGCAAATCGACACCGGCGGAGCCGGGACTCAGAATGGCGGAGAGATGCTCAAAAATTTCAGACAGCTTATCCGCCTCGTTAGACGTGGTGGCCAGATAATAGCTGTGCGCGTTAAGTTTGTCATACAACTGTTCCCGATAGTCGCCGCTCAGTTTTCCCCACTGGTCTGGCAAGACGCCGGACGCATGGGGATAGTTGGAGGACACCAGGTGCAGGAAACAGTTGGCGTTTGTAAAGAATCCGGTCGTCCCCTTCCCGTCCTTTGTAACATCATAGGATATATGTTCGGCGCCATATCCGTCGGCGCCGGGGAACAGGCCCGCGGAGTAGACGGTCACGCCGCTCTCCTTCATCCTCCTTGCCGCTTGGATGCCCACCGTCACCCAGTCCGGATGGCCTAATTTTGAACCGGGGCCGAAATTGATGTAGCCGCTGCCGGGCGCGCCGTCGGTGAAGAGGATCATCACCTTTTGGCGCTCCAGGCCGTCGCCGAAAGGCTGAAGATTCTCAAAAGCCTTTTCCGCCGCCAGGATGCCCAGCTGGGTGGGGGTGCTGCCGGTATCGTGGACCCCGCTGACCCACCCGGCAAAAGCAGCCTCACTGTCGAAGGTGGAAACATCGGAAAACGCGTTTGCCGCAAGCGTACCAATGCCATCGACAAAGTCATGGTATTCCTTTTCCGTGCTGTAGTTCGTGACCAACTGATCCCGATGCCCGCTTGAAGAGATGTAAGACACGCCCTCGCCGTAACCGATGACGGCCACCCGGTTGTGGACAGGCTCCTTGTCCGCCGGCTTGAAATTCTTGTACAGGCTGGTCAGGAATGTGCGCAGGGCCTCCTGCAGGACCTCCTTGCCGGTCCGCTCGCACTGCTCGTAAAACTGGACATGGCACGTCCACCGTCCGGTCTTATCACCGGAATTCTCATTTGTCGGCGTCTCATTTTCGACTGTAAACGGGATCCATTTTGCGAGGTGGTAATGCTCATTGTGGTCCTCATTAGAGTACCAATTCCCGCATGTTTGACAGTAGGTCACCGTTCTCGTTGTGCCGTCGCCGGGATAGACGATGGTGTAGGATTTTTTGGTATCGATTTTTTTGCTTTCATCGCTGGGTTCGGGAAACACCTTGTGCCCAACAAACAGCTCCGTACCGGGATGCGCCGCCGTAGCCCCTTGCGCCAGATGGCCTTCCGGCTTGACGTGTACATCTATACCATTTTTGTTGTTGCAGCCTTGAACAAGAACGTCCTTCATAGACCCGGACTCATCCAGCACCAGGACGATGTCAACGGGGGTCGGCTTTGGGACAATGGTGCCATCGGAGCCGGTGGCATAGCTCTCCATCACCAGCTGAAAGGTGCCGTCCCCGTTGTCTTCCACCCATTTATCCAGGACAAGTTCCGCTTCCCCTTCATCAGCAGCAGGCGGCGGATCCGCCGCCTGTGCCGCGCTGGGCGCCATTCCGAGCAGCAGGCACAAGGATAAGATCAGTATTGATATTTTTCTTCCCATTTCATCACATCCTTTGCCAAACATCACTCGTCACCCTTCCCACGGGACCGCTTGCCGCCGGCCGCGCCCAGCAGCACGGCTCCGGCCCCGGCCAGCAGCCACACCGGCCACCAGAGCTGGCCCGTCTGGGGCAGCCTGGGCTCATCGGGGTCATCGGGCTTATCGGGTTCGCCGGGATCGTCCGGGATATCGGGGTCATCGGGCCTGTCAGGCTCGTCCGGAATATCGGGGTCGTCCGGCTCGTCGGGCTCGTCAGGGTCGTCCGGGTCATCGGGATCATCCGGATCGTCCGGGTCATCGGGGTCATCCGGATCGTCCGGGTCATCCGGATCGTCGGCTTCATCCTTGGCATAGACCGCCGCCCCGCCGCCGGACACCTTTACCAGGACGGGAATCGGGGTGAAGGTCTTCCCGTCCTCCCGGAAGGGACTGCCCAGTACCAGGTAAAGCCCGTCCTCCAGGCCTTCAAAGCGGACCTTTCCGCCGGACACCGTGCCCGACGTCTCCGGACGGATCCCCCGCTCCGCCGCCAGGTCCTTCAGCGTCCGCGCCGCCGACTGCCAGGTGCGGGCGCTGTCGCCGTCCTGGGGCAGGCGCACGGGCAGGCCCTCAAAATCGCCGGTCAGGACATAGCCGCCGTCCGCTGTCAGCTCCGCCACGCGGTAGAGCTGAAAGGAAACCCCGTTTTTCCGGCCGTACACGGTCAGGGTGCCGTTTCCCGCCGCGAATGCCGCCTGCGGCAGAAGCCCAAGCAGCAATAACAGGCAGATCAGCGCCGCCAAGGGCTTTTTTACCCTCTGTTTTTGTGTCGTCCTGTAAATGAGGCTCACCTTCTTTCGCCTTTCTTTTTCAAATATTCGCGCTTTCCGTGCCGGGACGCGCCCCGGAGAAACAGGGCCACGCCGGCCCCCGCCGCCGGGAGCAGGAGCAGCGGCGCCCAGCGGGGCGGCGTCTTCTCCGTCGTCTCCTCCGGGAGGGGCTCCGCCTCCGGCTGGACGCGGCGTCCGCGCACCAGCAGCCGGTGGGTGTTCACGCCGTAGGGGGTGCAGGTGTACAGGGTCAAATAGTCCTCCCCCTCCACGATCTCCAGGGCGTCCACCTCGTCGGGCTCCGTCACCAGGATCTGGTCCACCTCGTAGGTCAGCTTCCGGTCCAGCACCGTGACGGTGAAGCGGTCGCCCGCCGCAAGCTGATCCAGGTCGGTGAACAGCTTTGCCTTGGCCAGGCCGGTGTGGGCGGTGATGACGCAGTGGGTGCTCTCCCCGCCGGTGGGCAGGCTGGTGCCGATCCACCAGCCCGCCCCGGCCTGGAGCTGCCGTTCCTCCGTGCCCCGGAAAACAGGCAGCTCCACGTTGATGGCCGGGATCTCCAGATAGCCCAGCATATGACTGCCGCCATCGGGATTGAGCAGCCCAAAGACCCGCTCCACCTCGGCCCCGCCCGGGGTCAGGCGGTCCGGATTCTCCAAAAGCGACCGGTTATAGGCCTCCGCCTCCGCCCAAAGGGCGGAGTAATCGGCCCGCTCCGCCTCCAGCACCCGGTTATACTGGCGCACTTCCAGTCGGATCTGCTGCCGAAGGTACAGGTCGCTGAGGGTGGGATAGAGCAGCACGCCCAGGCCGATCAGCGCCAGGGCTCCGGCCAGGAGCACGGACACGGAGATCCGTTTTTTCCTCGGTCCTCTCAAATATCTCCGCCTCCGTCCGCGTGGAAAGAACGGTCACTGACCGCTTTTTTTCTTCCGGGAGACCAGCAGCACCCCCGCCGCGCAGCAGAGAATGGCCAGGCCCGCCACGGTGTAGACCGCGGTGCCGCTGCCGCCGGTGTGGGGCACCGTGCCGTTGGTGAAGGACACCGCGGCGGTCTTAGTATCGCCCGCGTCGGCGGGGAGCTTCACGGTCACGGGTCTGGTATCGATAATGTAGCCCGCGGGGGCGTCGGTCTCCGTCAGGCGGTAGGTGCCCTCGTCCAGGCCGTCCCAGGACACGATGCCGTCCTCGCCGGTGGTCTTCTGTTCACCGACCAGCTCCCAGGTGTCAGTCTCCTCGTCGGTCAGCATTTCCAGTTTAAATGTGGCGCCGGACAGGAGGGCTTTGGTGGACTTGTCCGTCTTGGTCAGCTGGATCTTATAGGTGTACACCTCCACCTCATCGTGCTCGGGGGGATCATCGGGATCATCGGGCTCCTTGGGGGGGATCATCGGGGGGATCATCCGGGTCTTCCCGGTCCACGATCTTCTCCCAGTCCACCCAGGCCTCGTTTTTGTAAACGCCCGCCGTGGCGTCATCCGCCAGGGTGGCGGCGTAGGTGACGGTGATGGGCGTCTGCGCCGCATAGTCCGCGTCCGTGACGATGTTTTTCTCGTAGAGGTCCACCAGATCCAGCGTCACATGGAAGGTGCAGCCGTCGCCGGTGTCGGCCGTGTATGTATAATTGCCGGCCGCCAGCGTCCGGTCGTCACCGATCCTGACCGACACGCCGGCGTCTGTCATCGTCAGCTTTCGGTCCATGACATCGTGGAAGGTCAGCTCATACTTCGCGCCATCAATGGTTTTGCCCTGATTTTCAAGAGACGCCGGCATAACCGTGGAAGTGCCGGAGAAGTCAAAGCACTTCCACAGATCGCGGGGCACGCGGGAGGTCAGGGTGAATTCCACATCCTCCCCCGCCGCGGCGGAGGTGCTGTCCCCGCCGTCGACCTTCTTGGTCAGTTCGGGGTATTCGGGCTTGGGCTTTACGGGGTCGGGGACGTCAACGGGGTCACCCTTTTCTTTCCAGTTGGTGCGAATATGAATTGGGCTTTCCCCGTCACTATCGCAAAAATATCCGACCTTAGAGTCCGCATCCTCTGATTGATCGCCAAATAGATTATCGCCCTTAAAGCCGAAGGTCATGTATCCAGGGTGCCAATAGCCCTCGGCATAGCTCCACGGATCGTCCGCATTCTGGACATACCCCGTCTCTGTGAATCCAAGGGAATCGGCGGTCTCCAAGGGCCACCCCCAGTCAATGTTGCAACTCGGCAGGATATAGTAGACAAGCGCCACGACATCGTCCGTTGGATCCGAATAATCATAATTGGCATGATAATACACAGGCACGATAACCCACGTCGTATCGTCGCCTTCACAGGCGGGGGTATGAATCCACTCCCCGTTTCCGGCGTAAAAATCATCGCCCGGGAAATGGTCGTCTACATATACAGTTTTTACCAAGCCGTCAAACCCTATCTTTTCTGCGTCCGCCAGCGCCGCCTCCTCAGCTTCCTCCAAGGTTGAATCCCTGACGCCATCCAAAACAGCCCCTATTGTCACGATATCCTTTGCGGCCATCGCCGTTGCGGGCAAGAGGCTGCAGGTCATCAATACCGTGACCAGCATTGCAAAAAGCCTTGTTTTCCAATTCTTCATACCGACATCTTCCTTTCGTTTTCCCTCAGCTTAGGTCTTCTCTGTTTCCCATGGCCGCTCCGGCTCCGCCCTCTGTTTCCCGGGCGGACAGGACAGTCCGGCGATCAGCGCGGCCCGGGCCTGTTCCGCGCCGGCCTGGGGCGGCTGCCCCGGCTCCGGCAGATCAGAGGTCAACGGCTCTTCCTGTGCCATCAGCATCCCCCCTCGCAATCAACAATATCAACATTTTGTGATGCGCCGGGGATGGCCGCGGGCCGGGACCGGGGGTGAAAATTCAATAGGAACCGCCGGTTTCCCTCCTGACGGGGGCCAAATGGGCGCGAAAAGGAGGCCGCAAAAAAATTCGTTTTGCGGCTGAGATTTTTATGCCCAGATGCTGGAAAACGTCTTGCACTTCAGAGACCGGTATGGTATAATTTATTTGAAACTATGTAGTTGGAGAACCTTTTTACATAGGATTTCCGGTCAAAATGTTGAAATTGTCCCTATGAGACAAGGCCCAGCCGCTCCAGCTGCTTCGTGTGCTCGGCCCCGGTGGTCAGAAGATAGATGCGGGTGGTCTCGATGGAGGAGTGGCCCAGCACGTCGGCCAGCCGGGCAATGTCCCCGCAGGCCTTGTAAAAGGTCCGGGCGAACAGGTGCCGCAGATTGTGGGGATAGACCTTTTCCGCGTCCACCCCCGCCGCTTTGCACAGGGCTTTCATCTCCGCCCAGATCTGGCGGCGGCTCATCCCCTTTCCGCTTCTGGTGATGAAAATCTCACCGGAGGCGATTTTGTTTTTCCGGGCGTATTTCAGCAGCTTGCGGCACAGCTTGTTTGTCAGCAGGATCACCCGGATCTTGCCTTTCAGGGCGATCTCCGCCCGGCCCGCCCGGGCGGCCTCCACAGTGAGGTATTTCACCTCGCTCACCCGGACGCCGGTGGCGCAGACGGATTCCATCAGCAGGGCGAGACGCTCCCTGCCCTCCGCCCTGGCGGCGGACACCAGCAGGCCGTATTCCTCCCGCGTCAGCTCCCGGGACTGGTCCCGGAACAGCCGCCGCTGGATCTTCAGGAATTTCACCCGGTACTCCAGGCCCAGAAAGCGGAGAAAGCCGTTGAGGGCGGCCAGCATGGAGTTGACGGTGCCGGGGACGTGGCAAGCAGATGCTCCTTCCAGGCGGCGGCAAGCTCCCGCGTCACCGGCCTGCCGTCAAGCCAGGCGGCAAAGGCCCGGATGTCCCGCAGGTACTTCTCCACCGTGCCGGGGGCGTGTTCCTCCCGCCGCAGCCACAGGCCGTAGGCCGCGACCTGTTCCGGAGTCAGGCTGTGTTCTGTCATTTGAAAAACCTCCTGTTTGCAAAGTATGAGGATATTGTACCTTGCCGGAGGCCGGTTATGCGGCAAAGAAAATTTCCGGCTCTTTTTCATCCACAAACGGCAAACCTGATACCGCCCTTTCAAGGGCGGTATTTTTTTCAAACTTTTGTTCGATTTCCTCTTGACAGAAACGTCTGTTCGAGTTATATTCTTTATAGAACAACAGTTCGACAAAGGAGGATATTCTCATGACTGGTTGGAGCTTTTTCTTTGTTTTGGTGGGCGTGGCCTTTCTGGCGGCGCAGCTGTTCCGGTTGGTGGATGCCATCGAACGCCCCGCACGGCGGTCCCGCCGCCGGGCCGTGGCCCGGTAAACCAGCGGCCCATGGATGTTCTGGAAAAGCTGACCATCCTGACGGACGCCGCCAAATATGACGCCGCCTGCACCTCCAGCGGCGGGAACCGCACCGCTAAAAAGGGGTATATCGGCAATACCTCCACCTCTGTGGCAGGCTGCTGCCATACCTTTTCCGCCGACGGGCGGTGCGTGACGCTGCTGAAGGTCCTGCTGACCAACAAGTGCGTATACGACTGCAAATACTGCGTCAACCGCCGCAGCAACGACACCAGGCGCGCGGCCTTCACGCCCCAGGAGCTGGCGGAGCTGACGATCCAGTTTTACCGCCGGAACTATATCGAGGGGCTGTTCCTCTCCTCCGGCGTGTTCCGCAGCCCGGACTACACCACCGAGCTGATGATCCAGGCCCTGCGGCTTTTGCGGGAACAATACCGCTTCAACGGCTATATCCACGCCAAGGCCATCCCCGGCACCGCGCCGGAGCTGGTGGAGCAGCTGGGCCTGCTGGCGGACCGCCTGAGCGTCAACATCGAGCTCCCCTCGGAGGCGGGCCTGCGGACGCTGGCGCCGGACAAGACCAAAAACGCCATCCTGGCGCCTATGCGGCAGATCCAGACCCGGAACCGGCAAAGCAGGGAGGAGCTGGTGAAATACCGCCACGCCCCCAAATTCGCCCCCGCCGGACAGAGCACCCAATTGATCGTGGGGGCAACGCCGGATTCCGACTTTCACATCCTCCGGCTGACCCAGGGGCTGTATGACCGCTACCATTTGAAACGCGTGTTCTACTCCGCCTATGTGCCGGTGGTGGAGCACGCCCTGCTGCCCGCCAGGGATGTGAAGCCGCCCCTCCTGCGGGAGCACCGGCTGTACCAGGCGGACTGGCTGCTGCGCTTCTATGGCTTTCGGGCCGAGGAGCTTTTGGATGCCCAGCATCCGGATTTCGACCCCCGGGTAGATCCCAAGTGCAGCTGGGCCCTGGCCCATCCGGACTTTTTTCCCGTGGAGGTCAATACGGCGGACTACGAGTCCCTGCTCCGCATCCCCGGCGTCGGCGTTACATCCGCCCGGCGCATCCTGTCCGCCCGGCGGGCGGGCCCCCTTCACATCGACGGCCTGCGGAAGCTGGGCGTGGTCATGAAGCGGGCGCAGTACTTTCTGACCGCCTCCGGCAAAATGCCGGACGGTCTGCGTTTTACGCCGGACAGCCTGCTCCGGGGACTGATCGCCGCGGAGCGCCCCCTGCTGCCCCAGCAGGAGGCCGTGCAGCTGTCCCTGTTCGACTCTGTGGGATAAGGAGCCCCCTATGACAGAGATGGTCTACTATTACGACGGCAGCTTTGAAGGCTTCCTCTGCTGTATCTTCGACAGCTATGCCAATCAGGAAGTCCTCACCGCGATCTACCGCGATGAGGACTTTATCCCTACGCTGTTTGCCTCCCGCGCCATTCAGACGGACCGTGACCACGCAAACCGCGTATTGCGAAAAATTGTAAAGTGTTCTCCCTATACAGCAGATCTGCTGCGGAAGGGCTTTCTCACCTGCCTGCCGGAAAAGGAACTGCATCTGTACCGTCTGGTTGTAAAGCTGCTGCGGGACGGCCCGGGCTTTCTGCGGAATTTTTCCGACGAGACCCTGCATCCCGTGGCAAAGGCCGTCCAGCATCTCATGGGGGAGGCGCACCTTCTCAAGGGCTTTGTCCGGTTTTCCGAGTTAGGCGGTGTTCTGGGCAGCGAGATCGAGCCGAAAAACCAGGTGCTCCCTATCCTGCGGAGCCACTTTTGCGCCCGCTATCAGAACGAAAAATTCTTCATCTATGACCGCACGCACAAGGAGGCCCTGTTCTACGCCTCCGGCAAAGCGGTCATCCGTCCCCTGGAGGATTTTCAGATGGCGCCGCCGGACGAAACGGAGGCCTCCTATCGGATCCTCTGGAAACGTTTTTATGATACCGTCGCCATCAAGGAGCGCTATAACCCCAGGTGCCGGATGACCAATATGCCCAAACGGTACTGGGGCACCATGACGGAATTTCAGGGGGCGGACTATTTTAAGGCCCAAAGCTCTCCCGCAGCCGCGTCAACCCCCGCCGCTCCAGGCGGGATATCTGCACCTGAGAGACACCCAGGACCCGGGCTGTCTGCTCCTGCGTCAGCCCCTTGAAATACCGCAGCAGAATCGTCAGACGCTCCTTCTCCGGCAGATGATCGATGGCCTCCCGCAGGGCGATGCGTTCCACCATTCCATCCTCCGGGGCCTCCGTGCCCAGCATGCCCTCCAGGGTCAGGCCATCTGCCGTCTCTTGCTGCAGGGACTCCGGCGTGTCTGTGGCCAGATCGATCTGGGCGATCTCCTCCGGGGTCAGCCCCGCGGCTTCAGACAGTTCGGAAAGCGCTGGCTCCCGGCCCAATTCATGGCGCAGACGCTCCCGAATACTGTAAAGTGTTTGTGCTTGCTCCCGTATGCCGCGGCCGACTTTGATCGCGCCGTCATCCCGCAGGAAACGGCGGATCTCCCCGGCGATCTTGGGGACGGCATAGGTGGAAAAGCAGGTGCCATAGTCAAAGTCAAATCCCTGCACCGCCTTTAAAAAGCCCAGACATCCCAATTGGTACAGGTCGTCCGGCTCCACGCCCCGGCCATAATAGCGCCGCACCACGCTCCAGATCAGGCCGTTGTTTTCAATAACCGCCCGCTCGCAGGCGTCCCTGTCTCCCTCCTGCGCCGCCCGCAGCAATTCCAGCGCGGCGCTCATTTTCCCGTTTTCAGCCTTGGCGCCAGTTTCTTTTTCATGCTCACCACGGTCCCCCGGCCCGGCACAGAACGGACCGTCAGCTGATCCATAAAGCTCTCCATGATCGTAAATCCCATGCCGCTGCGCTCCTCTCCCCCGGTGGTGAACATGGGCTGGCGGGCCTTTTCCACATCGGAGATCCCCCGCCCGTGGTCCTTGACCGTGATTTCCAGAATGCTGCCCGGGCAGATCCGCGCCTTGACCGCAACTTTTCCAATGGAGTCCGGATAACCGTGTACGATGGCGTTGGTCACCGCTTCACTGACGGCGGTCTTGATATCCTCCAGCTCATTCAGGGTCGGGTCCATTTGGGCCGCGAAACAGGCCACAGCGGCCCGGGCGAAGCTCTCATTGCTGCTGCGGCTGGGAAATTCCATGGTAACTTCATTGACTGCCTTGGTCTTCATTATGTATCCCTCCTTATTTGATCGTGACCAGCCGGCCGATGCCCGCCGCGTCCAGGACCCGCCGCGCCTGGGCCGGCACGTTGCAGACAAACACGCTGCCATCCAGCAGCTGCATGCGCTGCTGGGCCCGCAGGATCAGCGCAATGCCGGAGCTGTCCATAAAGGTCACGCCGGCCATATCCAGCACCAGCTTTTTCGGCAGCGCCGCGTCCACCGCCTGCTCCAATTCCCGCAGCGCGTTTCTGGCGCCGTGGTGGTCCAATTCCCCGCTGAACTCCAGCAGCAGATTTCGCTCCGCGCTTTTTGCCTTTATCTCCATCGCTATCGCCTCTTTTGTGTATTTTTTCCAAGCCTGTCCGCGTGTTATGAAAAACACCGCAAGGCATTTCGCCTTACGGTGATGATAGCATGTCTGTATTTTGCTTTCTGTCGAAATCCATTGCCTGTCTTAAAATTTCCGGATCCCCTTCCTATTTCCGGACATTGCTTTTCCGCTTGGATATCAAAACGCAGAGTCCCAGCGGGACTCTGCGTTTCAGTCTGCCCAAAAGCCTTCCATTTTCTCTTCCGCCCCTCTTCGGCGGACCGTTTTATCACGATCACGCAGCCGCTCTGCCGCCGTCCCGCATATAGCGCAGCAGGCGGGAAGCGTCGGCAGCGTCCAGGACCGTCAGTTCCAGTCTCGGGATGCCCCGCACGGGATCCGCCATGCCGTGGATCAGCTCCCGCAGCCTTTGATCGCGCCGAAGGTCCATACCGCAGCACAATACGGGACCTCCAAAGGCATCCAGCAGGGAGAAAAGTTCGTCGGGCCGCTGAATATCCACCAGTGTAACCTTCATGGCTGTTGTACCGTCCTTTCTCTTTTTGTGACTTCAGCATACCGTTTTTTCTCCCTTGACACAAGCAGAGAACCGACTTATATTATAACAAAAACGACCAAGGAGGGCTCGCTATGATCCCAGGCCAGATCTGCGACCTGCGGCTGGCGGAGGACTTCCGCCAGCTGGATCCCAACGGCACGCTGCTGTTCCCCTGCTCCTGCTACAATGTGGATGTCCGGCTGAATGTCGCCCAGGAGGTTCCCTGGCACTGGCACGAGGAGATCGAGGTTATCGCCATCGCCCAGGGCCGGGGGCTTGTCCAGGCCGGCGGCGAATCCTGGCTTCTGGAGACGGGGGACGGGATCTTTGTTAATACCAACACCCTCCACAGCGTCCATCTGGTGGACGGCGGCCTCTGCCAGCTCCATTCCCTGGTGTTTTCCGCCGACCTTCTGGCGGGGGTGCCGGGCAGCGTGTTTGAGCAGCGCTATCTCCGCCCCATGCTGCGCTCTCCCTCCCGCGCCCTGCCCCTGCGCCGGGACGTCCCCTGGCAGCGGGACGCGGTATCCGCTATCGAGGGGGCCTATCAGGCCTTTGCGGCGGAGTCTTTTGGCTGGGAGCTTCTCGTCCGGGCGGAGCTGGGGCGGCTGTGGAGCCTTGCGGCGGAACACGCGGCTCCCTCTGTGCCTGTGGTGGAGGAAAGCGGCGACACCCGCCGCCTGAAGGAGATGCTGCACTGCATCCACGAGCATTACGACCGCCCCATCACCCTGGAGGAGGTGGCCGCCGCGGCCAATGTGGGCAAGCGGGAGTGCCTGCGCTGCTTTCAGCGCACCATCGGCGTCACGCCCATCCAGTATCTGCTGCGGTTCCGGATCCGGCAGGCGTCCCGCCTGCTGGCGGAGACGGACCTGCCCATTACAGAGGTCGCCCTTCGCTGCGGGTTTGAAAGCCCCAGCTACTTTGCCCTGACCTTCCGCCGTCTCACCGGGCGAACGCCCCGGGAGCACCGCCGCTGTTTTTCAGACGCCCCCGCCGTGAAGCAGCAGGCATAGGGACGCAGACGCCGGCCCTCTGAAAAAGGAGCGCTCCTTTTTCAGGGGGCCGGCGATTTTATATGGGTGTCAGCTCAGCCAGCCGAACAGGCCCCGGGACTCCTCCCCGCCGTCCAGCAGCGTCTTGGCGGCGGACAGCATCCGGGCCGCGTCGGCCCGGGTCACCGCCTGCTCCAAGGTCTGACTGCCGAAGCTGCCGGCGGACAGCACGCTGACCGCCTCCATGTTCCCAACGGCCTGGGCCGCCCAGGAGGGCACCTCCTCCCGGTCCGCGTACCACACGTCCAGCTCCACATCGCCCAGATCCAGCACCCGGTCCAGCACGGTGGCCGCCTCATTGAAGGTGATGACGTCCCCGCCCTGGAAGGCCGCGCCCTCCGCCGTGGCCTTGCCCTGTACGATGCCGTCCGCCACACCGGCGGCGGCATAGGCCTTGGCCCAGGTGGGGATGGCTTCGTCGTCACAGAAGCCCGTCATGGTGACGGCGGTGACCTCCCGTCCGGCGGTCTCCATCACCATGGCCAGAAATTCACTGCGGGACACGGTCTTGTCCGGTTCGAAGTAATACTGCTCCCCGATCTTCGCGCCGGTGAAGATGCCCGCCTCCGCCAATTCCTGGGCCGCGGCGGCCGCCGCGCTGCCCTCGGTGTCGGCATAGGTCACGCCGGATCTGGTTTTCTCAATGGTCACGGTGACAGTGGCGGGCTGGGACACGTGGCCCGCGCTGTCGGTGGCAGCATAGGTGAAGCTGTCGCCGCCGGTGACGCCCTCGTCCGGGGTATAGGTGAAATTCACGCCGTCAACGGTGACGCTGCCCTTCCGGGGCTGATCCACCACAGCGAAGGTCATATTCTCCCCCTCGCTGTCGCTGGCCAGGAACTGGGCCTGATAGGGGATGCCGCGATAGGTCTTGATCTCGATGGCCCGGGCAACAGGCGCGCCCTCCGCCGGCTCCGGGGTCTCCTGCTTTTTCCCAAACAGAGCCGAAGCGCTGTTTGTCGCCGCCAGCGCCGCAGCCAGAGCCAGGGCGGCGGCGCGTCTCATCAACGTATTTTTCAAGTGGATCAGTCCTCCTGTCGGAATTAGTACAGGAGTATTGTTTTCCCGGCCGTCAAAATTATGCGGAAAGCAGCCGGAAAACTCCGGCTGTTCAACCCATCAAAAAAGTCCAAAGGACTTTTTGATGGGTTTCACAATGCCTCACTTTTCGGACTGCTTCACAGTCCAAAAAGCTGCCGCTTCGCGGCGCAAACGCCTGTGATAACAGACTTTTTGCAGGCATTCGATCCAACACGAAGGGACTCCCGTCCCCCCGTACTCCCCTTGCTTTTTGCCGCCTTCTTCCCAATCAATCAGGTTTTTTGACAGGCTGAGCAACCGGAAAACTCCGGCTGCTTTTGGCGGCCTCACCGCAGGACGCCCCGATACCGCCGCATGGTGGGCGACCGCTTCTTGATGGCGGACACCATCCCCATGGCGGCGTACAGCGTCAAAAGCGAGGACCCGCCGTAGCTGAAAAACGGCAGGGTGACGCCGATGGTGGGCATCACGAACAGGCACATGCCGATGTTGATGACGGTCTGATAGAGCAGCATGGCCGCCACGCCCACGCAGACATAGCACTGAAAGGGCGTCTGGCTGTGCTTGGCCACCAGCAGCACGCGGAGGATCACCGCCGCCAGCAGCAATATGACGGCAATGCAGCCCACCATGCCCAGCTCCTCCCCGCAGACGGAGAAGATGAAGTCCGTCCACCGGGCGGGCAGGGAGGTGCTGGACGCGCTTTGGGTCTGGGTGCCGTTCATGTACCCCTGGCCGAACACGCCGCCGGACCCGATGGCCAGCAGGCTCCGGGTCTGGTGCCAGCCCACGCCCAGCGAATCATAGCTGTGGTCGAACAGGACCTTGAAGCGGTCCACCATGTAGGAAAAGGATTTCGGCACTTTGCCCAGGCTGTCCAGCACCATCACACCCCCCACCGCCGCGCCGATGCCTGCGAACAGCAGGGCAAACCACCGCAGGGCAAAGCCCGCCGCAAAGGCCATGCACAGGAAGATGCAGAAAAAGGTCAGGGCGTTGCCCATATCCTTGGAGATGACCACATACCACCCCATCAGCGCCAGGGTGTGCCCCGCCGCCATAAAGGCCGAGGAAAAGGACCGCAGGTCCCGCTTCTCCTCCCGCAGCCACGCCAGCTGCCTGGCCAGCAGCAGGGTGAAGGTGATCTTCACCACCTCCGCCGGGCCGATCTGGAAAGGGATGAACGGGAATTTCAGCCACGCCTGGTTGCCGGTGCTCTCCCCGCCCACCCCCAGGGGGGTCTTCAGCAGGCCGATGAACACGATGTTGAACACCACCAGCCACTTCCACTTTTTCACCAAAATCTCCACATCCACCATGGACATGAGGATGTAGGCGCAGAGGCCCAGCAGCATGGCCACGCTCTGCACGCCCACATAGCGGATCATCCGCACCGGTTTCATATAGTGGGTGGCGCTGGCGATCAGCGCGATGCCGTACAGCGTGGAGGCGCAGCAAAGCCCCAGCAGCACCAGGTCGGCCTGCTGGAAAAAGTCCGCGAGAATGGCTTTCAATCGGTTCACCATGGGATCTCTCCGTTTCAAAACACGCGATTTTTCACAGATGCAGTATACCACAAAGAGAAAGTGGTGTAAACGCCGCAAATTTGTTTTACAGTTTGTTCAAATTGTGATATACTGTTTCCGGCAATTTTTCAGCAGCAGGAAAGGCGGTGCCTTTTATGGAATATCTCTCCCGCAGCGAGGCGGAGACCGAGGCCCTGGGGGCCCGTCTGGCCGCCGCCCTCCCCCCCGGCGCCGTGGTGGCCTATCGGGGCGGCCTGGGCATGGGCAAGACCGCCTTCACCCGGGGCCTTGCCCGGGGACTGGGCTACACCGGCCGGGTCACCAGCCCCACCTTCACCATCGTCAACGAGTACGAGGGCGGCCGCCTCCCCCTGTTCCACTTCGACATGTACCGCCTGGAGGACGCCGACGCCCTCTTTGACATCGGCTGGGAGGACTATCTGGACCGGGGCGGCGTCTGCGCCGTGGAGTGGAGTGAACAGGTGGCGGAGGCCCTGCCCCCCGACACCGTCCGGGTCACCCTCGCCCGCCGTCCTGAATCCGACATCTGGCGGGCCATCACCATCGAAGGAGTGGACCTCCCATGAAGATCTTAGCACTGGAAACCTCGGCCAAGGCCGTCTCCGCCGCTGTGGCGGAGGACGGTAAAATCCTTTGCTCCGGCTATCAGGACACGGGTCTGACCCACAGCCGCACCCTGATGCCCATTGTGGAGCACATCCTGCAAAACACCGGCCTGACCGTTCAGGACATGGATGCCATTGCCGTGGCGGCGGGCCCCGGCTCCTTCACCGGCATCCGCATCGGCGTCTCCGCCGCCAAGGGGCTGGCCTTCGCGGCGGACAAGCCCGCCGCGGGCGTGTCCACCCTGGCCGCCATGGCCCGGAACGTGTCCTTTGCCGGCGGCCTCGTCGTCTGCGCCATGGACGCCCGCCGGAACCAGATCTACAACGCCCTCTTTGACGCCAGGGACGGCGCCATCACCCGCCTGACGCCGGACCGGGCCATCGGCCTTGCGGAGCTGGCGGAGGAGCTGCGGGGCGACCCCCGCCCCAAGACCGTGGTGGGGGACGGCGCCCGGCTGTGCCTCAACGCTCTCACGGCGGCGGGCATCCCCTGCCGCCTGGCCCCGCCCCATCTTGTGATGCAGAACGCCATGTCCGTGGCGCTGGAGGCGGAGGCCCTGGCCGCCGCGGGCAAACTGGTATCCCCCCAGGCCCTGGAACCCGTCTATCTCCGTCCCGCCCAGGCAGACCGCCTGCGCCAGAAATAAAGCCAACTATTTTTTGAGATAAAGGAGAACACGATCATGAGCGGAAAAGTACATGTGATGGACCATCCCCTGGTAGCCCACAAGCTGACCATTATGCGGGACAAGAACACCAGCGTCAAGGATTTCCGGGAGCTGGTCTCCGAGATCGGCATGCTGATCACCTATGAGGCCACCCGGGACCTGCCGATGACCACCAAGGAGATCGAGACCCCCCTGTGCAAGATGGACGCCCCCACCCTGAAGGGCAAGAAGTTCGCCGTGGTGCCCATCCTCCGGGCCGGCCTGGGCCTGGTGGACGGCGTGCTGCGGATGGTGCCCAGCGCCCGTGTGGGCCACATCGGCATGTTCCGGGACGAGGAGACCCTGGAGCCCCATGTCTACTTCTGCAAGATGCCCAAGGACGTGGCCGAGCGGGACATCCTGATCGTGGACCCCATGCTGGCCACCGGCGGTAGCGCCGAGGCCGCCATCACCGAGATGAAGAAGCGGGGCTGCCAGCATATCAAGCTGATGGTCCTGGTGGCGGCCCCCGAGGGCATCGCCTGCATCCAGAAGGCCCATCCCGATGTGGACATCTTCTGCGGCGCGGTGGACGACCACCTGAACGAGCACGGCTACATCGTCCCCGGTTTGGGCGACGCCGGCGACCGCATCTTCGGCACGAAGTGACGTTGGGGATACAGGCTCTCTCACACACCTTTGGTTTCTGTCGGTTTCTGTTAAAACAGCCGGAAGCATCTGCTTCCGGCTGTTTTTGTGCGCGGCGTCCCACAAGGACGCCATATTTTGCAAAAAGTGGGCGGCGAACATTGGCCGGCGCTTCGGCCATCGCAATAGAAGCCGCTGCTTTGCGCGGAATCCGAGGCGCTCCAGGACATCTGTGTGGAGGGTGGCAGGACATTCAGAAATATAGCCGTATAACAGTTTACCTTGTGTTACTGTGCAATGGCTGTCGGATCATTGTTTTGGATCACAAAGCTACCAATTACACTAATTCCATCGCTTGCATACAGGGGGATCGTTCTGTTTACTCTCACTTGCTGCACAGCTTCTGCTGGCGTTTCAGCAACAGGAACTTCAAGATCTGTCGCTTTTACATATCCCTCCACCCCATTTACACCAATCGCATAAATCAAATCTGGCTCAATGCCAATCGCCTCTAAAAAGATTTCTGGCCCGTATATATCCCCATGCTCATTCGTTGTTACTGTGGGGAGATATCTGCTCGTCCCTAATGACATGTTCGGAGAAGCATTAGTTGTATACGTCGTATATCCATTTCCATTATAAAAACAAACCTGTCCTTTAGAATAGTAATACTCATCAGGATCAACTTCAACATATATATATGTATCCTGTCCCACAAGCGGATCATCATTATATGTCCAGTCTGCCGCTCCTTCAAGGCCGCCATCCGCCCTATACATTCGTGCTCGCGTTCCGATATACCCAATTGGAACGGTTTTATTTGCTATTGCGTGAACCCTGGCAGACAACTTTGGACTCCATCTTTGAATATACGAATAATAGGTATAAGTATACCCACCTACAGTCTTCGTTGTTTTATCCGATGAAGACGAATCTATAGCAAAAGCAGGAACATAAGTTATCACTGCAATCGCAAAGACCATGATTAAGGACAAGATTCTTTTAATAGTTGCTTTCATAAAAATCCCCCTTTTAATTTCCTATCGTAAATGTTCCGATAATTGTTACTCCATCATGTGAATACATGTTTATGGTACGCTGTCTTGGCTTATGATTTATCGCTTCTTCCAGTGTCATCACTCCATCATCAAAATCAGCTTGTCTCACATATCCTTTTTTCCCAAGATCGTTGTACACTAAAAGTAAATCAGGCTGTTCCATAGATTCCCATACATCAGGGCCATAGGTTTCTCCATTTTCATTTTTAGGATACCCATTGGTTCTAATATCATCTGCAGTAGGAATTATGATTTGCTCCGCAAGAATGACTTCTCCGCGTTTATCATTCTGCGCACTGTCTCTAGCCTGTTCACTGCCTTGTGCATATACCACAGTAAGGCAGCAAACTGAAAATAGACATATTAAAACAACAAATCCTCTGCCCGCACTTATGGCCTTAATTCGCCCTCTCCAGAATTGATAGGAAAAACATACCCGGCCTGATCGTTCTCTGATACGATGTATAAACTGTCTACCGCACATATCATTCTCCTCTCATTCTTTTATAATTTCTTTTGCTTTGCACAAATTATGAGTTCTCTGTTCCTATTTTCGATTTTTCAATATCTCACGATCCCAGTCACCGCGACCGAATTGCTCGAATTGTTTGAAATCACCAGCCAATAATCTCCGCTTTCCGGGACCTTGATCGTCTTGTCAATGCTGCCTGTTGTCACATTGACATAGTGGTATACTCCGTCCGAATCCAGCAATCCGAAGTCCATGCTGGCATCTTCCGGTGAGTAGCTTGCCCGGATCCGGACAGTTTCCCCTGCCGCAAGCGTAAATTTTGTATCTACCATCACCTCGCTGTTCGCCTTTACGGTCGTATTAAAACTGCCTGTTGCCCGTGTAATGGCCGCTTCCGCCAGTTCATATTCCCCCAAAACCGCATTGAGTCCATCAACCGCTCCGGCGTTGGTACACAGGCATCCGATCATCGCTATCCCGGTCAATACCATACACAAAAACCTGCGCATCTTCTCCACCTCCCTTCCGATCAAATCAATCAAATCCAATCAACGGTACCTCTGTTATATCATCAGTAATATCCATGCGTCTGCTGTCCATCTCGTCAAAAGTCAGTACTTCTGAAGATCCTTGGCCCGCGCTCCTCTGCGCCAGTGCGGCGGCGGCCATACCCAGCAGAAAGGCAAGGAGCACGGCGATCACCGCAAACAATTTGTACCGCCTGCCCGTTCTGTCCTTCCCCCGCTCCGGCTCCCGCTTTTCTTCCGGCCGTTCCGCCGCCGGGATCTTCTCCGGCTCCGGCTCTATCTCCGCCGCGTCGTCCAGAAGGATTTCAAGAGGGACATGATATAGCTTGCTCAGGCTCTGCAAGCTCTCTGTCGACGGCCTTGACGTTCCCGCTTCCCATCCGGTTATGGCCTGCCTGGACACAAACAGCTTTTTCGCCAGCTCCAACTGTGTCAGTCCCTGTTCCTTTCTCAATTCTTTCAGCTTCTGTGACAGTTCCATTCTTTCATCTCCATGTCCAAATTTACTATAAACTTCCATCAAATGTAAACCGCACGCGGTTTACATTTAGGCAAGCATTCCTTGCCTTTCGCCGTTTTTCAGCTGTTTTTTACGGTTTTACGCGCTCTGCGCGCACCTGTGCGTTCTGTTGAAAAACCGCCGGCAAAAGCAGCCCCCGCCCCTTTGGATCTAACTTATCATTCTATACTTACAGAAAAATGTCAAGTGCATCCGGCGTCCAAAAGCCGCCCTGGCGAACGGCGGGGCACATCGCCGGACGGAACCGCGCAGGCAGAAAAAGCCCCGGCAGATACTGCCGAAGCAATATCCGCCGGGGCTCCCGACACTTAAAAGATTCTCTCCATTCAGGAAAAACGGCCGCATTTGGCTGTTTTGCCCGCTCCTCAATAGATCCGCGTGTAAATGCCGATCCAATGCAGCACCGCCGCCGCCAGGACGAACACATGCCATACGCAGTGGTTGTACTTCCCCTTCCTCGCAAAGGGGATCATCCCCAGCGTATACACCACGCCGCCCGCCAGGATGAACCACAGCAGCGTCCGGTTGTTTTGGTACATCTCCGGCAGGAACATCAGCCCACTCCAGCCGATCAAAAAATACAGCGTAAAATGCAGGGGCCGCCAGCGCCCCGGCCCAAAGACCAGCAGCAGCGTCACCCCCAGCAGGATGACGCCCCACTGCACGCAGAACAGGGCGATCTCCAAGCGGCCGCCATAGTACACCAGCAGGATCGGCGCAAAGGTTCCACCGATCAGGAGATAGATGGAGGTGTAGTCGAACCGCCGCCACAGCCGCTTCACCCCGGAGCCCGCGGGCATGGCATGGTATATGCTGCTCATGGACATCATCACCACCATGCTGATGCCGTAAAAGCAGGAGGCCATGATCTCCAGCGGCGTGTCCGACCGCAGAAGCAGCAGCACCAGCCCCGTGATGGCCAGCGCCGCGCCGAAGCCGTGGGAGATCGCGTTGAAGACCTCCTCCCCCACGGTGAGCCGGGGCGGCTCATTCCGCTTTTTGGTCCGGACCTTTCGTCTGATCCGGGCGTACTGCCTTGCCGTCAACACCATTTCCATGGTCCGTCCTCCTTTTCCATCCGTCAAACGCGCCGCAGCTGTCTTTCGCAGGCGCGCAATTATGTCTTCAAATTATATAATATGGTTTCTAAAACTATATTATACGATGTTTTATAAAATTTCAAGTAGTTTTCCACAAAATCTTTTCTTCATTCCTCCCTCCAGCAAAAAAGAATGGGCGGGGCACTCCCGCCCCGCCGCCGGTCATTTTTCTGCTCAGTTCCAAAATTCCGTCCTGCCCCGCAGTCCGATCTCCGCCGCCCGAAACACCGGGTCCCTGTCCAGCGCCTTCTGCCGGAGGTAGTCCTCCAGCGCCAGCAGCACCGGCTTTGCCAGCAGCAAAATGGCCGACAGGTTGATGAGGGCCATCATGCCCATGGTCACATCCGCCGTGTCCCACACCAGGGAAAAGTCCATCTGCGCCCCCAGGAACACGATCAGCGCCGCCGCCAGCCGGAACGCCGTCAGCTCCCCCCGCTTCGCGTCCCGCCGCAGCAGGTACTGGAGGTTGCTCTCGCAGTAATAGTAATTGCCCAAAATGGTGGTGAAGGCAAACAGCAGCGTGGCCCCGGTGATGAACCAGTTGCCGAAGGGGCCAAAGGTCCCGCTCAGCGCCGCCTGAACATAGGGCACACCCTTCAGCGCCGCGTCCGGCTCCACGCCGGAGCAGAGGCAGAGGAACGCGGTGGCGGAGCAGATGACCATGGTGTCCAGAAACACGGACAGCACCTGGGCCAGTCCCTGCTTCACCGGATGGGACACCGAGGCGGCCGCCGCCGCGTTGGGGGCAGAGCCCACGCCGGCCTCGTTGGAAAACAGGCCCCGCTTGATGCCGTACATCATGGCCGAGCCGGTAAACCCGGCGAAGATGGCCCGGAAGTCAAAGGCGTTTTGGAAGATGGACGCCACCACCCCCGGCAGCAGCCGGATGTGGAGCAGGATCATCCCCAGCGCCACCAGCACATAAAGGCCGCCCATGACCGGCACCAGGATCTCCGTGACCTTGGACAGCCGCTTTCCGCCGCCAAAGACGCACACCGCCGTGACGGCCGCCAGCACGCCGCCCACGACATAGGGAACCTTCGCCGAGAAAAAACCGTATCCGGAGAAGGCGTCCACCAGATTGTAGGACGCCACCATATTGAAGCCGACCATATAGGTCAGGATCAGGAAAACAGAGAAGGCCGCCGCCAGTTTCCGGTTTCCCAGGCCCTGTTCGATATAGTACGCCGGGCCGCCCCGGCTGCCGCCCTGTCCGTCCCGGACCTTGTAGATCTGGGCCAGGGTGCTCTCCACAAAGGCGGAGGCGGAGCCCAGCAGCGCCACCACCCACATCCAGAACACCGCCCCCGTGCCGCCCAGACAGATGGCGATGGACACCCCGGCGATGTTGCCGGTGCCCACCCGGGAGGCAGTGGAGATCATCAGCGCCTGGAAAGAGGAGACCCCATCGCCGTGGGACTTCTCCCGCAGGACCCGGAACGCCTCGCCAAACAGGCGGAATTGGACAAACCTCGTGCGAATACTGAAATAGAGTCCCGCCGCGATCAGCAGGATCACCAGGATATAGGTATAAAGCCAGTTGTTCAGCGTTCCGATAACAGTTCCCAGCATAAAGCACTTCCCCGTTTATTTCTTCATGATACCGCACCAGCATACCAGAAAGCCGCCGCTTTTGTCAATTCCCGTTTATTTTCCCATCATTTGATGCAAAACATGCGGGAGGGCCGTCCGCCCTCCCGCCGCGCTTATCTGTCCGTCAGCTGCTCCGTCTCCGGATCAAAGTACAAAACGCCGGTCCCGCCGGTGACAGTTTCACAGTCCAGGCGCAGCCTGCCGTCCTCCTGCCACGCAAGGCTCAGGATGGCGGTCTCCAGGCCGTCCCAATCCTGGAGATCGTACATGCCGCCCCGGGAGCCCTCTCCGGGCTTCTGCCACCCCACGCCGAACTCCGTGGGCTCCTCCGTCAGCATGGCGTCCCACACGCCGTCCGGCGACCAGACGCGGTAACGGGCGGCGTTCCCGGCCAACCGGTCTGCCGTCATGTCCTCCGCGGCGGGGACCAGCCAGGCCGCCGTCCCCTCCGGGAGCAGGAAGGCCTTTTCGCTGTCCCGGCTCACCGTGTTTTCCCAGTCCGCGCCGTTGGAGAGGTACAGGTCCCCGCCGTCGGTGACGATATAGGCGTACCGCTTCTCGTATATCTTCCCATCGCTCCACATCCGCCAGAGGAAGCTGTCGTTTTCAAAGATCACGTCGATGACCATGGGCAAGCCCTCGCCATAGTCCTGCAACGTGCGCAGCTGGCAGGGGACGCCCAGGGAGACCTTGTACAGGAATTCCTCTGCCAAGCCGTCGTTCTGCACGCCGTCCCCGGTGAACACCACGTCAGTGTCCGATGCAGAGGCCGCGCCGTAGTCCTCCGGCAGCTCCTCCAGCGGGCCGAAGCCGTAGGGCGTTTCGGCAGTATAGGGACTGTCGCCGATCTTGAATTCGGCGTACAGCGTCTCGCCGCCGACATGCTTTACCAGACGATATGTCTCCCCTTCCGGCTTCTCCTCATATAGATCAAAACCGCAGGTCAGGGCCACGGTGCCGCCCGGCTCCAGCGCGTAGCCGATCGCGGTAAATCCGGCATTTTCGACCCTGGTCAGATCCCGCCAGCTTCCATCCTCCTGCCGCTGGATGGCATAGTCTTCCCCGAACTCCACGGTCTCCTCGGTGTCGTTGCGGAGGAAATAGGTATACCGGGTCAAAGAGGGATCATAAACCGCGTGTTCCATCTCCAAAAACAGCCCTGTACCAGGTGCCTGGATTTCATTTTCCTGCATATTCTCTTTCGTTTCCGGCGCCAGGCCCTCTTCCGCCGGGTTCTCCTTCGCCCCGCACCCCGCCAGCAGCAGGACGCACAGCAGACACGCGAAAATTTTCTTCATACCCATCACCTCTTGCCTGTTTTGACGAAGCGCGCCGAAAAAAGTTCCCCAGCATTTGGCGCTTTGTACAAAATCCGCCTGAAATTTTTTCAGGCTGTCTGCTTGCATTTTAGCCCATTCTCCGCTACAATACAAGTACAAGCAAAGACGGATAGCTGCAACGTAGTGCTTCGCGCACGGGCTGACACCTATCTTCCTTTGCCGTCGATAGGTGTTTCGAACCGCTGTGGGTTTGAAGCGCCTTTTCTTTTTATCAGTGTAAACGCTTTGAGGGAATATAAGGAGGTTTTCGTATGATCTTATTGGCAAACGGCAAAGTCATCACCCGGGATCCCGACGGCGCGGGCTACCTGCCTGACGGCGGCGTGGTCACCGACGGCGGAAAGATCGTGGAGGTGGGCCCCACCGCCGATCTGAAGGCCAAGTATCCCCAGGCCGAGTTCGTGGACGCCAGGGGCGGCGTCATCATGCCCGGTCTCATCAACGCCCACACCCACATCTACTCCGCCCTGGCCCGGGGCCTTTCCATCAACGGCTACGCCCCCACCAATTTCTACGAGGTGCTGGACGGCCAGTGGTGGTACATCGACCGCAACCTGGACCTGGAGGCCACCCGCGCCAGCGCCCAGGCCCTGGTCATCGACAGCATCAAGCAGGGCGTCACCACCATCTTCGACCACCACGCCAGCTTCTGCGAGATCCCCGGCTCTTTGATGAAGATTGCCGAGGTGACCCAGGAATTCGGCATGCGGGCAAGCCTGTGCTACGAGGTCTCCGACCGGGACGGCGAGGAGAAATCCCTCCAGTCCGTCCAGGAGAACAAGGACTTCATCGACTGGTGCGAAAAGAACCCCAGCGATATGCTCAAGCCCATGTTCGGCGGCCACGCCCTGTTCACCATCTCCGACAGGACCTTCGACCGCATGGTGGCGGCCAACAGCGGCCGGGTGGGCTTCCACATCCACGTGTCCGAGGGCATGAACGACGTGTACGACAGCCTGCAGAACTACGGCCGCCGCCCCGTCCAGCGGCTCCAGGACCACGGAATCCTGGGCCCCAAGACCATCCTGGGCCACTGCATCCATGTGAACACCGCCGAGATGGACATCATCAAGGCCACCGACACCATGTGCGTCAACAACCCGGAGTCCAACATGGGCAACGCCGTGGGCATTTCCCCCGTTTTGCAGCTCTACAAGAAGGGCATCCTCATCGGCATGGGCACCGACGCCTATACCAACGACATGCTGGAATCCATCAAGGTGGCCCTGTGTTCCCAGCGGCACAACGCCTGCCTCCCTGGCGTGGGCTGGTGCGAGGTCACCGATATGCTGTTCCGCAACAACGCCAAGATGGCGCAGCGGGCAGGCTTCCCCACCCTGGGCATTTTGAAGCCCGGCGCGGCGGCGGACGTCATTGTCATGGACTACAAGCCCTACACCCCCTTCTCCGACGCCAACATCGACGGCCACATGCTCTTCGGCATGACCGGCCGCCAGTGCCAGACTACCATGATCAACGGCAAGATCCTGATGCGCGACCGCGTCCTGACGGAGATCGACGAGGAGACCGTCAACGCCCACATCCTGGAGAGCAGCAAGCGCCTGTGGGGCAAGCTGAACCACTGCGCGTATTAAACCGAATGGACAATGTACAATGGACAATGGGGCGGTCATGGCAGCCGCTCTTCATCAATCAAAACATTGTCCATTGTCAATTGTCAATTATCAATTCTTTTCGCGCTGTAAGGAGTTATTTTGAGGAGGAAAAAACATGTCTGAACTGATGACCCCCATTCCCTTTCGGGAATTGATGACCTGGATCACCACCGAGTACCAGCGGGACGGCACCGTCTTCGGCGTCCACAAGCCCTATAAGGCCGGCGTCAAGAAGCTGCCCATCTTCGGCGAGACCATTGAGACCCCCTTCGGCCCCGCCGCCGGCCCCAACACCCAGCTGGCCCAGAACATCATCGCCGGCTACTTCGGCGGCGCCCGGTTCTTCGAGCTGAAAACCGTCCAGAAAATGGACGGCGCGGACCTGGCTGCCTGCATCAACCGCCCCTGCATCCTGGCGGAGGACGAGTGCTATAACTGCGAGTGGTCCACGGAGCTGTACGTTCAGCAGGCCTTCGAGGAGTATGTGAAAGCATGGTGCGCCCTGAAGATCATGGCCAAGGTCTATGGGCTGGGCGATCCCGACGGCTTTGTGTTCAACATGTCCGTGGGCTATGACCTGGCGGGCATCCAGGGGGAGAAGATCGACAAATTCCTGAACGGCATGGTGGACGCCTCCGGCACCCCTGTCTTCCGGGAGTGCATCCGGGTTTTGAAAGAGTTCTTCCCCGGCGAGAGCGCCTATATCGACACCATCACCCCCCATGTCTCCGGCAGCGTCACAGTGTCCACCCTCCACGGCTGCCCGCCGGACGAGATCGAGCGCATCGCCAGTTATCTGATTGAGAAAAAGCATCTGCACACCTTCGTCAAGTGCAACCCCACCCTCCTGGGCTATGAGACCGCCCGGTCCATCCTGGACGGCATGGGCTACGACTACATCGCCTTTGACGACCACCACTTCAAGGAGGACCTGCAGTACGAGGACGCGGTGCCCATGTTCCACCGCCTCCAGGCCCTGGCCGACGCCAACGGCCTGGAATTCGGCCTGAAGCTCTCCAACACCTTCCCCGTGGACGTGAAGCAGAATGAGCTGCCCAGCGGCGAGATGTACATGGCGGGCAAGTCCCTGTTCCCCCTGACCACCACCATGGCGGCCCGGCTGTCCCGGGAGTTCGGCGGCAGGCTCCGCATCTCCTACGCCGGCGGCGCCGACGCCTTCAACATCGACAAGCTGTTCGCCTGCGGCATCTGGCCCATCACCATGGCCACCACGGAGCTGAAGCCCGGCGGCTATCAGCGGTTCGTCCAGATCGGCGACAAGCTGGACGCTTTGGACTTCAAGCCCTTCACCGGCGTGGACGTAGGCGCCATCGAAGCCCTGGCCCTGGCGGCCCGGACCGACAAGTACCACGTCAAGGACATCAAGCCCCTGCCCCGGCGGAAGCTGTATGAAAAGGTCCCCCTGGTGGACTGCTTCACCGCCCCCTGCAAGGGCGGCTGCCCCATCCGGCAGGATATCCCGGAGTATATCGAGCTGTGCCGCAAGGGCCAGTACGCCTCCGCCCTGCGGCTGATCACCGAGAAGAACCCCCTGCCCTTCATCACCGGCACCATCTGCGCCCACCGCTGCCAGACCAAGTGCACCCGGAACTACTACGACGAGTCCGTCCAGATCCGCTCCACCAAGCTGGTGGCCGCGGAGAAGGGCTATGACGCCTACATGGCAAAGATCAAGGCCCCCGTCCCCGTGACCGACGGCCGCAAGGTAGCCGTCATCGGCGGCGGCCCCACCGGTATGTCCGCCGCCTACTTCGTGGGCCGTGCCGGCATCCCCGTCACCATCTTTGAAAAATCCGACTGCCTGGGCGGCATCGTCCGGCAGGTCATCCCCGCCTTCCGCATCTCTGACGACGCCATCGACAACGATGTGGCGCTGATGTTCAAGATGGGCGTGGAGGTCAAGCTGAACACCCCCGCCCCCTCCGTGGCGGAGCTGAAGGCCCAGGGCTACACCCACATCTTCTTCGCCGTGGGCGCCTGGAAGGCCGGCAGGCTGGACATCCCCGGCAACGTGGTGCCCGTCATCGGCTGGCTGAAGGATCTGAAGGCTGGCAAGGCGGTCTCCCTGGGCCATGTGGCCGTGGTGGGCGGCGGAAACACCGCCATGGACGCCGCCCGGGCGGCCCTCCGGGCCGGGGCAAAGTCCTCCACCCTGGTCTATCGCCGCACCAAGAAATACATGCCCGCCGACGCCGAGGAGCTGGAGCTGGCCATTGCCGACGGCGTGCAGTTCCTGGAGCTGGTGGCCCCCGTGGAGCAGAAGGACGGCAAGCTGGTGTGCGAAAAGATGCGCCTGGGTGAGCCGGACGCCAGCGGCCGCCGGAAGCCCGAGCCCACCGGCGAGCTGGTCTCCATCGACTGCGACACCGTCATCTCCGCCGTGGGCGAAAAGGTGGAATCCGAGCTCTTCACCGCCAACGGCATCGAGGTGGACGCCAAGGGCATCCCCGATTTCAAGACCAATATCGAGGGCGTCTACGCCGGCGGCGACGCCATGCGGGGCCCCGCCACCGTGGTGGAGGGCA
>ENA-UOJC01001310-UOJC01001310.1-human-gut-metagenome-genome-assembly--contig:-C104-NODE-1310-length-35014-cov-24.099660_pt1 | contig 35014 bp, 43 predicted proteins | sample MGYA00242339_ERZ723886 | MGnify/ENA metagenome assembly ERZ723886 | reverse complement strand
CCGACAATACTTGGCGGGTGACTGCCCGGGAAGATAGGTAATGCCAACACAAACAGAAGAACCAGACTTCGGTCTGGTTCTTTTTTGCGCATATCCGGATTCTGCCGGAAACACTCCACCGGAGTGTTTCTGCGGCAGGACAATACGTTGGCCTACCCGGGAAGATAGGGAATGCCAACATAAACAGGTGGAACCAGTCGAAAGGCTGGTTCTTTTCTTTTTCTTCGAATCACCAGGCGAATGTCTGGTGATTCGGTCTGTCAAAGAACGCCTACAAGCACTCGATAATCCCCGCCTGCCATATCATTCGCCGCCTCCCCTCTATCTCTACAATATCGTCATGCCCGCAATTCGCACGGTTACGGCCGCAGAAAACCGCCCTTCCGTGCATGGCAGTAAGTAACTGTCATTAGTTTAACACGGAGGGGCGGCCTTTTCAATATTTTGGGTTATTTTCGTAGCTCAGTTTTGGGAAAATCAGTCAGTAGCAGGAAAAGTCTTTTGGTTTGCCGCGTCAGGAGTTCTCCTGAGCTACCTCCACCACGGTCAGGGTGCTATCTTTGACCCGGAATCGCACATTCCAGCCGCCGAAGGTCAGGCCGTAGACCCGTTCCGGGTCTGTCTGATAGGAGGGGCGGGGGTCGTGGGACAGTACGCCGATGAGCGCGTCCCGCTTGTTCTCCGGTATCCTTTCCAGAAGGGAAGAGGGAAAGTCAACCGTCAGTAAAAAGTCTCCGGCACCCTGGGTGAAGCCCCCCAGAGCGTCGGGTTTGGCATCGCCGTAAGGAATGTAGGGCTTGATGTCGAAAATCGGCGTGCCGTCCATCAGATCCGCTCCGCCCACATGAAGGACAGTACCATACTCCCGGGTTTCCTCCACGCCCAGCAGCCGGACGCAGGACAGCCCTAGATTGTTGGGACGGAAGGGAGAACGGGTGGCAAAGACTCCCATCCGAACGTTGCCCCCCAGACGCGGGGGTCGGACGGTAGGGGACCAGCCTTGGCGTACAGCCTGGGAGAACTGCCAGATGAGCCACAGATGGGAAAAACCCTCGATGCCCCGCAAAGCATCAGCGTTCCGGAATTCCGGTTCAAAGACAATGGTGGATTCCAGGGCGTCCACCAGGCCGCTTTGCCTAGGGATGCCGAATTTGGTGGGAAAATCGCTTTTCATCCGGGCAATGGCCTGAATACTCGCTTCCATTTAAGAGAACCTCCTTCGCATGGCAAAGGTAAGGGCGAAGAGAATCGCCAGCAGCAGGCTGACGGCGGCTCCCGCCGAGCAGCCCAAGTAATAGGAAACGGTCAGGCCACCCAGCCCGGCGATCAGGGCGAAGAGCACGGAAAAGCCGTGGTACTGCCGCAGATTTCGGGAGATGTTCCGGGCGGAAGCCCCGGGCAGCACCATCAGGGAGTTGAGAATCAGAAGACCCACGCTGGAAATGCTGAGCGTCACCACCACCGCAATGGCCACGGTGAAGAGCGTCTGGGATTTCCCTACGCTGATGCCCCTGGAGGCGGCCAGCTGGGGGTGAATGGCCGTCAGGGTCAGCCGGTTGGCGTAGACCAGCCAGAAAAGAGCCACTGCCAGCAGAACCAGAGCCAGCATTCCGATTTCCGCCGGGGTAACGGAGAGTACGTCGCCGATGAGATATTTGTTGTATTTGGTGAAGCTTCCGCCGCCCAGAGTGGCGACAAAAATGCCCAGAGCCACCGCCGTGCTGGAAAATACGCCGATGAGGGTGTCTGCCGCCTGATTGGAGCGGCTGCGCACATAGGAAAACACCAGGGCGAAGCACACGCTGAAGCCCACCGCCGCCCAGGTGGGTGCGGCCAGGCCGCAGATGGCCCCGATGGCAATGCCCGTAAAGGCCGAGTGACCCAGGGCATCGGAGAAGAAGCTCATCCGGCCGGTGACGATCATGGTTGACAGGAGGCCGAACAGGGGAGCCATGAGCACCATGGCGAGAAAGGCGTTTTTCATAAAGTCCCAGTGGAGCATTTCCAGGGGGAGCAGATCACAGAGGCTGTACCAAAGGCTCATAAGCTTCCTCCTTTCATGTGGAAGGCCTGGGCGAATTCCGGGGAGCTCAGAACCTCCTGGGCGGTACCCTGAATTTTCACGCCCCGATCAATGAGCACCACCTGATTGGCGTACCTTGGGAGCATGGAAAAGTCGTGGGTGGTCATAAGAATGGACAGGTCGTAGGTTTTTCGTATTTCGTCCAGCATGTCCATCAGGGTCTCCATGCCCTCCACATCCACACCGGAGAGCGGCTCGTCCAGAATCAGAATGTTGGGCATAGGTTCCAGAGCCAGGGCCAGCAGCACCCGCTGCAATTCACCGCCGGACAGAGTGCCGATTCGCTTGTCGATTAAATCTTCCCCGTGAACCCGCTCCAGGCATTCCTTCACCAGAGTGCGCATGGGCTTGCCCAGGCCTAAGAAGGCAGGCCGTTTGCCCAGGCAGCAGGCAAAAAGATCAGATACGCTCACCGGGTCGCTGGGGTCGAAGGCCGGGCTCTGGGGCACATAGCCAATCCGGGGTTTTTTGCTCCGCTGACCCGGCTGGGAAAAGGCAATGACACCCTCATATTCCCGCTGACCCAGAATGGCCTTCAGGAAGGTGGATTTGCCGGCCCCGTTGGGGCCGATCAGAGCCAGAAGCTCCCCGCAGTGGACGTGAAGATTTACGTCCGACAGAATCGGCTCGTTTCCGATTGTTACCGTTAAATTTTCCACCCGCAGGCAGCAGGAGTGCCCGCAGGAGCCGCCGTGAATGTCCAGATTCATCCCAATGCCTCCCGGATTGTGTCAATGTTGTGATACATGGCCTCAAAATAGCTATCCCCGGACATGGCCATGTCCAGAGCGTAAACCTTACAGCCCGTTTCCCGGACGATTACCTGCGCTGCGGAATCGCTGCCGCTGACCTCAGTGAAGATGGCGGGAAGGTTATGATCCCGCACTAGCTCCGTCAGGTGAATCAGGTCTTTCGCCGAGGCTTCGCTGCCGGATTCCTCTTCAATGGATTCCAGAATGGTCAGATGAAAGGCCTGGGCGAAATAGGAAAAGCCGTCGTGGAAGGGAATCAGCTCCCGGCATTGCAGGCCGGACAGTTGTTCCTCGCCATAGCTTTGCAGGGCTTCCAGCTGAGAAAGCAGGTCTTCCAGATTGGCTCGGAAGGTCTCTTCATAGTCCGGATACTGCCGGGAAAGACCGTCACAGATGTTTTGCGCCATAACCTGGGCGTTTTCCGGGGACAGCCAGATGTGAGGATCCTCCTCGTGATGGTGGCCGTCCTCCTCATGGTGGTGCTCCTCTTCCTCGTGCGCTTCGTCACTGTGCAGAAGGGAGATTCCCTGGGATGCGTCGATGGTGGGCACGTCCAGGAGCAAATCATCCAGGAAGTCCTCCAGACCGGCCCCGGAGATGACCACCACCTGGGCGGCCTCCGCGGCCTTGACCTGACGGACGTTCAGGGAATAGTCGTGCAGGCAGCTGACCTGCTCCGTCACCAGCCGGGTTACGGCGAGCGGCGTGCCCTGGCACAGCCGGGAGGTAAAATCCCAGACGGGCAGGGTAGTGGCGGCGATGGGGGCGTAGTCCGCTTTCGGAGCGCAGCCGCAAAGCAATGCCGCCGCCAGAGCCGCTGTCAGTATGATTTTCCAAAACTTCATGGGGCAAAAATCCTTTCCGGATAGGCGTATATCATTTTTATTCTACCATAGCTGTCAAGAAAAAAGGAAGCCTGCTCAGCAGACTTCCTTCTCGCTATGTATGGAAACTCAGTGGTTCTCCACCCATTCCTTGACCTTGGTCTTGGCAAGTCTCTGGATATCCTCGGTAGGATACTTGGAGGTCTCGCCGCCGATGCCGTACACAAAGTACAGACCTTCGGGAGTCTGGAACAGATCCTCCTCATAGCCGGCGGGATCGCCCAGGTTGCCGCTGGTGAACTTATGAACCAGGGTAGCAGTCTCGGTGTCGTACTCCTTCTTGCAGATGATCTTCTTCATGGAATGAACCTCCTTTCATGAGTAATCATCGGGATACCTGTAATTATACACTAATTTGTCCGGAAATCAATAGCGAAAAAAGAAAAATCAGAACCTTTTTCCAAAAATTGGTTGATGTCTCAATTGGAAACCCTGACTAAGCCGGGAAAGAGTGTGCAAGATGCACAAAGAAATAAGGCGGTTTTATCTCTTTGGTCGTTGTGCTTTGGACAAAAAGATGGTATGATAACAAAAAGGAGGGAATGAAAATGCGGGATTTTCCAGTATTTGACACGGAAACCGGGGTATCCAGCCTGATTCTGAAGGAGGTTCCCTATCGGAAAACGGCCTACATTCATATCCGGGATGTGGAGCCAGAGGGACTGGATGCTCATCTTCGGGAGTGTGTGGGCTTCTGCCGGGCGGTGGGAGCGGAGCGAATTTTCGCCGCGGGGCATGAGGCACTGACGGACTATCCCCTGTATACCGCCGTGGTGGAAATGACCGGCAGGCCCAGCTTCGAGGAAGGGGAGCTTGCGAATCTTTTCCCGGTAACGGAGCAGACCGTATCCCGGTGGCGGGAGCTCTACAATGAACGGATGGCAGGCGTAGACAATGCGGGGACGCTGGAGGCTCGGCAGGAGCCGGAGATTCTTTCCGGCGGCACCTACTTCGTCCACGACGGCGGAGAGCTGCTGGGCATCGGCTGGCTGGAGGAGGGGCTTCTGCGAGCCATGGCCTCGGTGAAGCCTGGGGCAGGGGAGCGGGTGATGCGAACCCTGCTGTCGGCCTGTCCCGGCGAAACCCTCCGGCTGGAGGTGGCTTCTACCAATGAGAAGGCATTGCGGCTGTACAAGCGGCTGGGTTTTTTCCCCACCCGGGAGATCATCCGCTGGTATCAGGTAGGATAAAAAAACCAGGTGTTCCGGAAAAATACTTGACATGCCGCCCGGGCTGTGCTATAATGTCCAAAGTCAAGGGAAATGCCTTGACATAAGGAGGTTCCCATGGACGCGCTGGAGATGACGCTGCTGCTGGATTATTACGGCGGTATGCTTACGGACAAGCAGAGAGACTGCTTCGACATGCGTCACAATCAGGACCTTTCCCTGGGAGAAATCGGGGAGGCGCTGGGCGTCAGCCGCCAGGCGGTGTGCGACAACCTGACCCGGACGGAAGCTTTGCTTCGCCGGATGGAGGAGAATATCGGCTGTGTCCGCAGAGACAGGGCAGTCCGCAAGGCCGCCCAGGAGATTCTCGCGGCGGCAGAAAAGCTGGAAGCCTCCCAAGAACCCGAGACGGTCAGCCTTGCCAGGCAGATTATGGCCGCTGCCCAGACACTGAAGGAGTAAGCTATGGCGTTTGAAGGCTTAACGGAAAAAATCTCAGCCACCTTCAAGAAGCTTCGCGGCAAGGGTCGCCTGAAGGAAGCGGATGTGAAGGAGGCTATGCGGGAGATCCGCATGGCACTGCTGGAAGCGGACGTGAGCTATAAGGTGGTCAAGGACTTCACCAAGACGGTCACGGAACGCTGCGTCGGCACCGATGTGCTGGAATCTCTCACCCCTGCCCAGATGATCGTGAAGATCGTCAACGAGGAGCTGTGCAAGCTCATGGGCAGCGACACCAAGCATTTGAATATCAATCCCAACGGCCCCACGGTGATTATGCTGGTGGGTCTGCAGGGTGCGGGCAAGACCACCAACGGCTCCAAGCTGGCGGGGCTTCAGAAGCGGCAGGGAAGAAACCCCTTGCTCGTTGCCTGCGATATCTACCGTCCCGCGGCCATCCAGCAGCTGAAGGTCTGCGGCGAGAAGCTGGGCGTTCCCGTTTTCGAGAAGGGCACTCAGGATCCCGTCAAAACCGCCAAAGAAGCGGTGCTCTACGCCCGTCAGCGGGGCTACGACATGGTGTTTCTGGACACCGCCGGTCGGCTCCATGTGGACGAGGCGCTGATGAACGAGCTGAAAAACATCAAGGCCGCCGTGAAGCCCGACGAAATCATGCTGGTTGTGGATGCCATGACCGGCCAGGACGCGGTGAACGCGGCTCAGAGCTTCAACGAGTGGCTGGACATCGACTCCGTCATGCTCTCCAAGCTGGACGGCGATGCACGAGGCGGCGCGGCTCTGTCCGTTAAGGCCATTACCGGCAAGCCCATCAAGTTCGCCGGTATCGGCGAAAAGCTGGAGGACATCGAGCCCTTCCATCCCGACCGGATGGCAAACCGGATTCTGGGGATGGGCGATGTGCTCAGCCTGATTGAGAAGGCGGAAAAGGCCTACGATGCCAAAAAAGCCGCCGAGATGGAGAAAAAGCTCAAGACCAACAAATTCACACTTCAGGATTTCTACGACCAGATGGTGCAGATGAAGTCCATGGGTTCCATGGAAGATATCTTAGCCCAGATGCCCGGCGGGGCCAACCTGAAGGGCGTGAAGCTGGATGAGAAGGCCATGGCTCACACCGAGGCCATTATCCTTTCCATGACCCCCAAGGAGCGGGAAAAGCCCGAGATTATCGGAGCCGGCCGGAAAAAGCGGATCGCTGCCGGTGCCGGCGTCCGGGTGGAGGATGTGAATAAGCTGCTCAAATCCTTCGAGCAGATGCGAAAGCTCATCAAGCAGTTCTCCGGCCCCGGTGCCGGAAAGAAGCTCAAGCGCATGGGTCGGTTCGGCGGCCTGGGCGGGGGCTTCCCCGGGTTATAAGCCCCGGAATTCTATCGTTCGCTGAAAGCAAATTGCTTTGCGATATATATTTTTACAATCATTTTGGAGGTGAACTCTCATGGTTAAGATCAGACTGAGAAGAATGGGTGCCAAGAAGGCTCCTTACTACCGTATCGTTGTGGCGGATTCCCGTTCTCCCCGCGATGGCCGCTGCATTGAGGAAATCGGCACTTACAATCCCCTGACCCAGCCCGCTACCATCACCGTGGACGCTGAGAAGGCGCAGAACTGGATCAAGAATGGCGCACAGCCCACCGACACCGTCCGTGGCCTGCTGAAGAGTGCTGGCGTTCTGTAAGATCCCAAAGGAGAATCCCGAATGAAAGAACTTTTGCTGTACATGGCAAAAAATCTGGTGGATGATCCTGAGGCAGTCACCGTAACCGAAATCGATGGCGAGGACGGCAAGGTGCTGGAGCTGCGTGTTGCCGAAGGCGACATGGGCAAGGTGATCGGCCGCCAGGGACGGATCGCAAAAGAGATCCGTACCATCATTAAGACTGTAGCCCAGCGCACTGGCGAGAAGGTCACGGTCGAAATCGTGGATTAAAGCGAGGATGCGTGACGTATGTCACGCATTTTTCGTCTCTCTTGTTGGGGAAACTCTGATGAAACCGTCTGCGGCTGAGCGACGGGCCTTTTGCCCCCTGGCGGCGGTACGAAAAATGGAAAATACATCCAGTATTCCCACATTTTCCGTACCTTGCCAGGAAACAAAATTCCTCGTCGTCAGCTCTTGCCGGTTTCATCAGAGCTTCCCCGAGCGCAAATCCAGCTACCTATTAGGAGAATCGAACATGAAACTGAAATTTATTGAGGCCGGCGAGATCGTCAACACCCACGGTATCCGTGGGGAGGTGAAGGTGCTGTGCTGGCTGGATGACCCGGAAATGCTCTGCGAATTTGACCGCTGCCGCATCGGCGGCCAGGAATATCGCATGGACACCGTCCGGGCTCACAAGACCTGCAACCTGGTGAAGCTTTCCGGAGTGGATACCCCGGAGGAAGCCATGAAGCTCCGGGGTAAGGTGCTGGAGCTATACCGGGAGGATATTGACGATGCGGTGATCTTCGCCGCCGAACTCATCGGCATGACGGTGCTTGCGGACGGCAATCCCATCGGCACCATCCGGGAGGTGCTGGACTACCCGGGCAACAGCGTCTATGTGGTGCGGGGGGAGTATGAGTATCTGATTCCCGCGGTGAAGCAGTTTATCCTGTCTACGGACATGGAGAAAAACGAGATGCGGGTGCATCTGCTGGAAGGAATGCGCAGCGATGAGAATTGACATCCTGACCCTGTTTCCGGAGACTCTGGGAGATGTGCTGTCCGAGAGCATCCTGGGTCGCGCTCAGGAGCGGGGCTATATTTCCATCGATACCCACCAGATTCGGGACTACACGGCAAACAAGCAGAATCAGGTGGACGATTATCCCTACGGCGGCGGTCGGGGAGCCGTCATGGCGGCAGATCCCCTCTATCGCTGCTGGGAGGCGGTGTGCGACGAGGCCGGGGGAGCGGTGCACACCGTTTACCTGTCTCCCTGCGGCCATACCTTCTGCCAGGCGGATGCCATCCGGCTGAGCAAGCTGGATAACCTGATTCTGGTCTGCGGCCACTATGAGGGCATTGACCAGCGGTTTATCGACGAATGCGTGGACGAGGAAATCTCCCTGGGGGATTTCGTTCTCACCGGCGGGGAGATCGCCGCCATGGCCGTCACCGACGCGGTGTGCCGGATGGTGCCGGGGGTTCTGGCAGACCCGGAGTGCTTTGAAGAGGAAAGCCACTTTGGTGGTCTTCTGGAATATCCCCAGTATACCCGCCCGGCGGTGTGGCACGGCAGAGCCATTCCGGAGATACTCACCTCCGGCAATCACGAGAAGGTGCGCCAGTGGCGCAGAAAGCAGTCCCTGCGGCGCACCCGCAGCCGCAGGCCGGATATGTACGAAAAGCTGGACTTGTCCTCCAAGCAGGATAAGAAACTTCTGAAGGAAATGGAAGCGGAGGATGCCGCGGATAAGGGGTAGAAGAAAATGGAGAAGCTGATTACTGTGGCGCAGGTCATCGTACCGATTTTCGCGACGGTGCTGCTGGGTGTGCTGGCAAGGCGGAAGGGCACGTTTTCTCAGGAACAGGTGGACGGCCTGAACCGGTTCGTGGTGAAATACGGTATGCCCTGCATCGTATTTCGCTCCTGCCTGACAGCGGACATGGGAGCGGAGTCCCTGAGCAGCATGGCAATGGTTCTTGTCGCCGGGCTGATTTCCACGGCGGCTGCCATGACGGTGCTGAAAAAGCGGTATCCCTATCATAACCTTCCTATGCTCTTTGTGGCAAAGGAAAGCGGAATGCTGGGCATTCCGTTGTACATGATTTTGTTCGGCGCGGATCAGGCCTTCCGGATGGGAGTGCTTGACCTTGCCCAGGCGCCCACTGCCTATGCGGTCATTGCCCTGCTGACTGCCGACACCGGGGAGAATCCCACCCCGGGGAGCATCCTCAAGAGCATTTTCGCCTCATCCATGGTGAAGATGAGCCTTCTGGGTCTGTTCATGAATCTGTCCGGGGCAGGCAGGTGGCTGGACAGCCTGGGCGTTCTGGGAATTCTTACGGAAACCACGGGCTTTCTCATCCAGCCGGTGAGCGCGCTGATCATCTTCTATGTGGGCTACAATTTCTCTCTGGATTCCCAGAGCTACAAAGGGGTGCTGGAAGTTACGGGCATTCTGCTGGGACTGTATGTCCTGTTCGGCATTGTCATGCAGGGAATGCTGACCCTGGTTCCCAATGTGGACGCGGCCACCCGCTGGGCGGCTGTGCTGTACTGCGTGCTGCCTGCCAGCTACCTGGCTCCCGGCATGGGAAGAAATCCCAGGGACTACACCCTGGCCTCCGGGGTCTGCTCGGTGATGACGGTGGTGTGCCTGGTGGCATTCTGTGTCATGGCGGCCATTGTGGCGTGAGTGATCCTGGCTTCAAAATTACATAAGCGCATCCCGCACAATTGGACAGATACCTGCCGGATTGTGCGGGATTTTTCGTATTTTCGGAGAAAACCGAAAATACATTGCTTTTTTCGTTGACGAATGCGCCTTTTCGCAAATCTGCACCATTCCGGACGTGCTATTTTCCTGAAATTTGTCTTGAAAAAACCAGGGAGTTAGTTGACGCTAACTGCGAAATATGATATACTCGCATTACGCTAAGGAGAAGAGGCGATAGCATGTTTTTGCAGATACGGGATATCCAGAAGAGCTTCGGACAGAACGACAGCCGGGTTCAGGTGCTCAAAGGCGTGAATATGCAGGTGGACAAGGGAGATTTCTGCGTGCTTCTTGGCCCCAGCGGCAGCGGTAAAAGCACCCTGCTGAACATCATCGGCGGCATTGATACGGCGGACGCCGGGGAAATCACCATCGGCAGCACCAAGCTCGGGAAAATGAACCCAAAGAAGCTGGTTTCCTATCGGCGCAATCATTTAGGCTACGTCTTTCAGATGTACAATCTGATTCCCAACCTGACGGTTCGGGAGAACATCGAGGTGGGAGCCTACCTGAGCAAGAAGCCTTTGGATGTGGACGAGCTGCTGCATACCCTGGGTCTGTGGGAGCACCGGAACAAGCTTCCCAATCAGCTCTCCGGCGGCCAGCAGCAGCGTACCGCCATCGGCCGGGCCATCGTGAAAAATCCAGATATTCTCCTGTGTGATGAGCCTACCGGTGCTCTGGACTACCAGACCAGCAAAGAAATCCTGAAGCTCATCGAAACCGTGAATCACAAATACGGCAGCACCGTCATCATGGTGACTCACAACGACGCCATCCGACTGATGGCCACTCTGGTGGTGAAATTCCGGGACGGGGTCGTGCGCAAGGCCTACCGCAACGAGGCCCCTGTGGGCGCGGAGGAGCTGGAATGGTAAAGAATCCTCTTCGTAAGCGGATTTTCCGGGAGCTGCGCGGCGAGGCGGGAAAATACATCGTGATTTTTCTGCTGCTGGCCATGACCATCTCCCTGGTCTCCGGCTTTCTGGTGGCCGACGGCAGCATGATCGCCGCCTACAACGAAAGCTTCGAAAAATACAATGTGGAATACGGCAATTTCCGGGTGGAAAAGAAGCTGAACAAGGCGCAGATCAAGTACATCAGCCAGGTGGGCATTTCCCTGTACGATAATTTCTATGTGGAGGAGCCTCTGGATAACGGCACGACTGTGCGGATTTTTCAGAACCGGCAGCAGGTGAACCTTCCCTGTCTCATGTCCGGCAGTCTGCCCCAGGGCAGGGGAGAGATCGCCATCGACCGGATGTATGCGGAAAATAACGGCCTTGCCGTCGGCGACCGGCTGACCTGCGGAGATAGAAGCTGGATTGTTTCCGGCCTCATTGCCCTGCCGGACTACAGTGCCCTGTTCCAGGACAACAACGACACCATGTTCGACTCTCTCCTGTTCGGCGTTGCCGTTGTGTCCCAGGAGGACTTTGCCGATTTTGGCAAGGATATGCTTTTCTATTGCTACAGCTGGCTCTATGACACCCCACCGGCAGATGAAAAGCAGGAAAAGGACATGGCAGAGGACGTAATGACGACGGTGAACCAGGAGGCCAGTCTTGAGAGCTTCGTGCCCCGGTATCTGAACCAGGCCATCCGCTTTACCGGCGACGACATGGGCGGCGACAGAGCCATGATTATCATGTTCTTATATATCGTCATTGCTATCATGGCCTTCGTGTTCTCCGTGACCATCGGGGCAACCATTACCAAGGAGGCCAACGTCATCGGTACGCTCCTTGCCAGCGGCTATACGAAAAGCGAGTTGGTTCGCCACTATATGACTACCCCCATTCTGGTGTGCCTTATCAGCGCGCTGGTGGGCAACGTCCTGGGCTATACGGTTCTGAAAAACGTCTGCGCCGGGATGTACTACGGCAGCTACAGCCTGCCTACCTATGAGACTGTCTGGAACGGGGAGGCGTTTCTGCTGACGACCGTGGTGCCGGTGCTGATGATGACCGCCATCACCTGGTGGACACTGCGGAAAAAGCTCAGCCTGTCGCCTCTTAAATTTCTTCGGCGGGATCTGCGGAAGAATCCGAGAAGCCGGGTGTTCCCCCTGCCGAAGGCCCTGCCGTTTCTGGCAAGGTTTCAGCTGCGGGTGATTTTTCAGAATCTTGGCAGCTATGTGATTTTGTTCGTGGGCATTCTGTTTGCCAACCTTCTTCTCATGTTCGGCCTGCTGTTTCCCAGTGCCATGCAGCACTATCAGGACACCATGCCGGATAACATGCTCTCCAAGTATACCACCATGCTTTCCGTTCCGGCCAACGCCGTCAACGAGAAGCGAAAGCTCCAAAGCCTCATTCACATGATGGAGTTTCAGAACGACGCGCAGACGGAGCAGGCCGGGGCGGAGAAATTCAGTGCCTACAGTCTCATGACCCTGCCCGGCAAATACAAAAGCGAAAGCGTTACCCTCTACGGCGTGGAGCCGGACAGTGCCTATATCAAGGGGGACTTTTCCAAAGACACGGTGCTGATGTCCACCGCCTACCGGGAGAAATTCGGCATCCGGGTGGGGGACAGGGTGACTTTGAAAGAGGAATATGAAGATACCACCTATTCCTTCACGGTGACCGGGGATTACGATTACATCGGAGCCGTGGCATTGTTTCTGCCCCGGCAGACCCTGAACGAGACCTTTGACCTGGGAAAGAGCTACTTCTGCGGTTATTTTTCCGACGAGCCTATCGAGGATATCGACGAAAAATACATCGGCAGCGTCCTGGACGTGACGGCCATGACTAAGGTCAGCCGCCAGCTTATGCGCTCCATGGGAGACATGATGGATCTGGTGAACCTGTTCTCCGTGGGACTGTTTTTCGTGCTGGTGTACCTGCTCAGCAAGATGATTATCGAGAAAAACGCGGTGTCCATTTCCATGGTGAAAATCCTGGGCTATACCCGGCGGGAGATTTTCCTGCTGTACGTCCTGCCCACCACCCTGGTCACCGCTGGCTTTATCCTGCTGAGCCTGCCCATTGAGGGAAAGATCATGGACGTGCTGTTCCGGGAGGTCATGCTCACCTCCATGAGCGGCTGGATTCCCATGTATATTGCGCCGGGGCTTTATGAAAAAATGGCGGTGTACGGCTTTGCCGCCTACGCCGTGGTGGCGGTTATGGAGCTGCGGCGGATTGGAAAAATACCGGAATCGGAGGCGTTGAAATGCGTAGAGTAAGCGTGGTGGCAGCATTCCTTGCCGGGACATTGATAATCGGAAGCCTGACCCCTCCTGCCGGAGCGAAGACCGTTTCCCAGGAGGACTGGGACAAGCGGGAGAGCGTCCATGTGACGGCGGCTCCCACGGGCAAGGCCGAGGAGGTGGAGGTGGAGGTAATCCTCCGCCGGGATGGCACGGCTCCCATCCGGGACAAATCCACTCTGACGGACATCCGCAACACCGAGGGCGACGAGGAATATACCAAGCTCCCAGACGGCACCCTGTCCTGGGACAACCAGGGGGAGAACATCCACTATAAGGGCAACGCCGCGCCCGAGACGCTGCCCATGGAAATCACTGTCACCTATACCCTGGACGGGGCGGAGATTGCGCCGGAGGCACTGGCGGGGAAGTCCGGCCACCTTACCATGCGCTTTGACTACAAAAACCGTCTGGCTCGTACCGTGGAGGTAGACAAGAAGTCCCACACGGTGCCGGTGCCCCTGATGGCCATGACCCTGGTGCCCTTGGATGAGGATGTATTTTCCAATGTGAAGGTGACCAACGGAAAAATCCTCAGCCTGGACGACAGCGGCATGGCTCTGGGCATGGTGCTGCCGGGCTTCGGAAAAGTGCTGGATCTCAAATCCCTGAGCTATACCGAGGATGTGGACATTCCGGAGTACTTCGAAATTTCCGCGGACGTGAGGGATTTTACCCTGGATTTCACGGCGACGATCGTTTCACCCGGATTGCTGGACGAGCTGGATGAGGAAGACCTGGATAAGAACGAGGAAATCAGCGGCACCAGCGATGACATTGACCGGGCTATCGATGCCATGTTCGACGGGGTGGATACCCTGAAAAGCGCGGTCGATCAGCTGGATCAGGGCATCGGCTCCTTGGTGGCGGCTCTGAATACCGGCGTGGAGACTCTGTCCGCCCAGAGCGGGAATCTGAGCCGGCTTTATACCCAGTTCCTGGTGCTTCAGGACAATCCCGCCACAGAGGCGGACGAGTCCCTGTCCACGCTGGCCGGACGGGTGCAGGCAGCCCTGGATGCGGCGGTGGCGGCCGGGGACACGGAGGCACAGACCCATCTGGAGGAAGTTCAGAAAATGATCGCCCAGATTCTGGATTCCAGCGGCGGATTGCTTGCCAAGATCATCGAGGAAAATCAGGTGGCCTCGGCCTACGTTTCCGGCGGCGCCGAGGGCGGCACGAAGCTGAAGGAAGCCATGCAGGAAATGCGCGAGGGCGTGGAGAAATTCCGCAGCGGCATTTCGGACTTCCGGGACAACGGCTCCGGCGATCTGAAAAAGCTGTCCAAGGACGCGGACAAGCTCCAGGAGATCATGGACACCCTGAAAGCCATGAAACGGGCAGGGGAGGACTACACCAGCTTCTCCGGTCTGGCCGATGGCACCAAGGGAACCGTGTCCTTCCTGTACGAGACGGAAGAAATTAAAGACTAACAATAAGAATGTCATTGCGAGCCAGTGACCGATGTCACTGGTGTGGCAATCCCCCGGTAATTCCGAGAACCGCGAGAAAGCATCCATCCATCGTCAGGAGGAAAAAACTTTCTGTTTTGGTTCTCGGAAAATGGAAGGGGATTGCCACGCCAGTGTGAGCTACGTTAAGGTATGACTGCCACTGGCAGTCATTTCAATTTTGATTCGCTGCGCGGAGCACCACTGGCTCACAATGACAGTGTTCTTCGGACAAGTCTATTGAAAAGTTCAGCCCCCAATGCCAACTGGCATTGGGGGCCACATTTGTTATTTTGCGGACAAATCCACGCTTCTGCGAAGGAGCGACATAGGCGGCACAGCCTTCGGCAGCTGCAATGTAAACCGGGACTGAGGGGTTCTGACCTCATCCAGAGACATTCCGTCCGTATCCCGCATTCCCTGGGCGGTGATGGCAAAGGGCCGCAGATACGGACCCACCACTTCCAGGGCATCCCCGGCGGAGAACTTGTTGTTCAGGCTGCAAAGAGCCAGCCCGTCTTCGCTGCATTCTTCCACACGCGCCACGATCTGCCACTGACGGATATACCGGGAATTTTCCACATACTGGCCGGGCTGACCGTAGTAGAAGCCGGTGGAGTAAATCCGGTGGGACACATGCTCCACCTCGTCCCGCCAGATGGGGTCTATCTCCCGGCCTGCGGCCACGTCGTCGATACAGTGACGGTAGGCTCCGGTGACGATGGCGGCATAGTAGGCCGACTTTGCCCGTCCCTCGATTTTGATGCAGTCAATGCCCGCGTCCATCAGGTCTTTCAGATGGTCGATGGTGCACATATCCCGGGAATTGAGAATGTAGGTGCCCTTTTCGTCCTCGAAAACCGGGAAGTATTCTCCGGGTCGCTTTTCCTCCATCAGGGCGTACTGATACCGGCAGGGCTGGGCGCAGGCCCCCCGGTTGGAGTCCCGGCCGGTCATATAGTTGCTCAGCAGACACCGGCCGGAATAGCTGACGCACATCGCCCCGTGACCGAAGGTCTCGATTTCCAACTTTGGGTCAACCTTCTGCCGGATGGTGCGAATTTCGTCCAAAGAGCATTCTCTGGCCAGCACTACCCGCGTTGCGCCCAGGTCAAACCAGCTCTGGGCGCAGGCGTAGTTGGCGATGGACTGCTGGGTGGAAATGTGACGCTCACAGTGGGGCGCGTATTTTCCCGCCAGCATGAAAGCCCCTAAGTCCGCCACGATCAGAGCATCCACTCCGGCACTGTCCAACTGCTCCAAGTAAGCGGGCAGCCGGGCAACCTCATCGTTGCGGGGCATGGTGTTTACGGTGACGTGGCACTTGACCCCATGGTCATGGGCGTACCGGACAGCCTGGGGCAGCTCCTCCGGGGAAAAATTCCCCGCGAAGGAGCGCATTCCAAAGCTGGTACCTGCCAGATATACCGCATCCGCACCGTAGAGAACGGCCATTTTCAGCCGTTCCATATCCCCGGCGGGGCTGAGCAGCTCTAATTTCCTCATTGACCCTCCGCGTAGGCTGCCACATAACCGGAGTGCTCCTCGTAGGTGGTGGAGAAGGTGTGCATACCGGTACTGGGATTCAGCACATAGTAGTAATAGTTGTGGGAGGCGGGGTTCAGAGCCGCCTGCAGGCTGGAAAGACCCGGGTTGGAGATGGGCGTGGGGGTCAGACCAACATTTGTATAGGTGTTGTAGGGGCTGTCGATCTGCAAATCCTCCCGGGTCAGCTCGTTCTTGCCGTCCAGAGCGTAGACGATGGAAGCGTCAATGTTCAGGTAGGCAGGATTGTTGCCCCAGCGGAACAGACGGTTGTAGATGACGCCTGCAATGTTGGGAGCTTCGGCAGGTGCCGCCGCTTCCTTTTCAATCATGGAGGCGATGATGGTGACTTCCTTCACGGTATAGCCGCCGCCGGTGACCACGGCGGTATTCAGCTTTTCCAGCTGAGCCTTCATATCGTCGTCAAAGCGGGTGTTGAAGTTGTCCAGCAGCTTCTCCAGCACCTCCCGGGGGGTAGAATTCCGGTAGAAATCGTAGGTATCCGGGAATAGGTAGCCTTCCAGGCAGTATTTCGTGCCCCGGTCTACATTTTCCAGGAACCAGTAGTCGTTCAGTTCTCCGCTGGCGGCGTAGTCCTCCAGATCCTGGGCGGTGCAGATTCGTTTTTCCTCCAGCAGATTGAAAATCTGACGGCAGGTGTAGCCTTCGGGAATCAGCACACCCTTCACAACCGTTCGGGTGGAGCTGGCGGACATCATTTTCACCAGTGCGTGATAGTCGTACTTGGCGTTCAGGTCATAAATGCCAGGGTCAATATCTTCTTCCGCGTGGGAAATCCCGGCGTAAAGCCGGAACAGGCTCCGGTAGCGGATAAGGCCGTTGCTGTAGAGCTTTTCCACGATGGAATCCAGGTCATCGGACTCATAAACGGTGACGGTCACCGGCCGGTCTTCCCGTCCGAAGGCCAGCACATCGGCGGCGCAGACCCAGAGCATCCGCCCGGCGGTAATGCCGATGGCGAGAATCAGCCCCAGCCACACAACCGTGGCCAGCATATTGGGAATGCCCAGCAAGCCTTCCCCTTTACGCCGCTTGGGACGCCCCTTCTTGGGTTCGTGTGCCTTGGGCGGCTCGTCCTTCTTGGCTTCCTCCGGGTCGGGAGCGTCCAGCATCCGGGCGAAATCCTCGTCCTCTTCCCGGAAATCCAGGTCGTGGGGAGGCTCCTCTTCGCTTTCCTCTTCGTCTACCGCAAGCTCCGGGACAACCGGTTCTTTGGAAGGCTCCGAAGGGATTTCAGGCTTTTCTTCCGGGGCTTCCGGGTTTTCCGGCAAGGCCTCTTCGGGCTTAGGATCTTCTGCTTTGGGTTCCTCGACGGTCACCGCCGGGGATTCTGCTTCCGGAGAAATCTCGGAGGCCTCCGGCTCTGTGGGTGTTTCCGTTTCCTCGGAAACGGGGGATACTTCTTCCGCCGGTTCCATGGGTTCGGCCTTCGGTTCTTCCGGCGATGCCTCAGGCTCCTGGAAATCCAGGGAAATTTCCTCCGGTGCCGGTTCGGGGGGCTCCGGAGCTTCCTCCGGCGTTTCGTCGGAGAAGCTCAGCGCCTCGAACAGAGGAATTTCCTCCGCTTCCGGCTCCTGAGCGGGAATGCCGCCTTCCAGGAAGGCAGGCTTTTTTTCACGTTTTTCTTCCATTTTCTCCTCCGGGGATTTCAGCGGATTACGACCTGCCGGGCCACGTCCTCGGCGGCCTTCTCGCCCCGCAGGGCGGTGATCAGCTGTAGAGCAAAGGGCACGGCGCAGCCGGCGGAAGTGCCGGTGATCACATTACCGTCCACCACAGCGGCGGCATCCGGCACCATCACTGCGCTTCCCATCTGGGTTTCACAGCCGGGATAGCAGGTGGCCTTCTTGCCGTCGGTGATGTGAAGCATGGCCAGCACCGTAGGCGCGGCGCAGATGGCTGCCACCAGATTGCCGTTTTCCCAAGCAAAGCGGACGGCATCCAGAGCAGGCTGGCTTGCCTTGATGGAGGCCACGCCTCCCAGACCGCCGGGAAGCACAATGCCCTCCAGGTTGGTCAGATCCATTTCCTCAATGGTGATGTCGGCCACAATGGGAATGTCCCGGCTGCCGACTACCGTCTTTCCGTTGATGCCAACGGTGCACACGTCGATTCCCGCCCGGCGCATCATCACCAGGGGAACCATGGCCTCCGTTACCTCAAAGCCCGTACCAAGCAGCAGATAAATCATAATTCAGTCCTCCAGACAGGCCGCCACATGGCGGTAAATTTCTTCGTGAATGTCTTCCATGGAGCGCATGGCTCCGTCCCGGACGCACCGGATCACCGTCCAGCCGTAGTGCTCTGCCGCGGCTCGCCCCATTCGCCGGCAGGTGGCAAGATACTGCATGTCCTGCTCGTGAATGTCCGCGTGAGTGTTGGTTTCGCTTTCCCGGTGGCGGAGCATTTTCTCGGTGAAATCCGTGGGTACATCCAGGTAGATTACCAGGTCGGGTCGGGGCAGCCCCAGCTTGTCATACTCGAAATCATAGAGCCAGTTGAGAAAATCCTCCCGCTTATCCTCCGGCTCCTTGGAGGCCTGGTGGACGGCGTTGGAGGTGGTGTACCGGTCGGAAACCACCAGACCGCCCTCTTCGTACCATTTTCCCCAGACCTTCCGATAGGAGGCGTAGCGGTCAACGGAGTAGAAGGCGGAGGCGGCGTAGGCGTTCACATCCGAAGGGCTTTTCCCGAATTCGCCGCCCAGATACATCCGAATCAGCGCGGAGCTGGGCTCGGAATACTGGGGAAATACCAGCTTCTGAAATTTCACCTGTTCGGATTCCAGCCGATCCGTGAGCAGACGGAACTGGGTGGACTTTCCGGAGCCATCCGTTCCCTCGATTACAATCAGTTTACCCATATTGTCTCTCCTTATGGCATAGACATAATCCTATAGCTTACACTATATCATAGTTTGCGCCCTTTGTCCACCGATTCCCCCCAAGGCAAATCTGAATTTTCCGTGAAACTTATACGAGTTTTTCATAAAACGCTTTTAAGCGTTTTATTAGGCCGCAGGATTGCGGCCAGCGGCCACTGCCGCTAAAAAACGAAGTCAATACATTTCTTACCGCCGCCCAGGCGGTCTGCCGTGAAATGGCTTAAGTAAAATGATGAAATCATTTTATTAAGAAATCGTATTATGACCAGGTACCAGTTGCAAACCATGGGAAAAGGTGATACAATGGATAAAACTATGTACAAAAAGGAACGAGAAAAATGGAAGCAACATTTGAAAGCCTGGGTCTGAGCCAGGCAATGCTGAAAGCCCTGGAAGCCAAGGGCTACGGCTACCCCACCACCATCCAGGCCGAGGCCATCCCGCACTTTATGCAGTGGAAGGACGTCATCGCCAAGGCCCCCACCGGCACCGGCAAGACCTTCGCCTTCGGCATTCCTATGATTGAGCACATCGACACGGGCAGTGAAGGCGTGCAGGGTCTGATTCTGGCACCTACCCGGGAGCTGGCCATCCAGATCGGTGATGAGTTGCGGGGCTTACTCACCTACTACCAGGGCATCCGGGTGGCGGTGCTCTACGGCGGCGCTGGCATCGGCGGTCAGATCAAGCAGTTGGAGCGCAAGCCCCAGATCGTGGTGGCCACCCCCGGCCGATTGATGGATCACTACAACCGGAAAACCATCCGCCTGGATAAAATCCAGACCGTGGTGCTGGACGAGGCCGACCGGATGCTGGACATGGGCTTTTTCAAGGACGTGACCCGGATTCTGGATAAGATTAAGAACCGCCGGAACCTGGGACTGTTCTCCGCTACCATTTCCCAGGAGGTCATGACCGTGTCCTGGATGTACCAGCGGGACGAGGTGGAGATCACCGTAGAGCCCAAGCAGGAGGATCGTCCGGATATCGATCAGTACAGCCTCAGCTGCACCCCCCTGGAAAAGGCGGAGACCACTTTGCGGCTCATCCGCAGTCAGGGCTATGAGCGGGTGATGATTTTCTGCAATACCAAGCATATGTGCCAGCGGGTCAGCGACGAATTCCAGCGGGCAGGCCTGGACTGTGACTGTATCCACGGCGACATCCGCCAGAGCCAGCGGGAGAAGACCATGCAGCGTTACCGGGAGGGAAAGCTGCCCATTCTGATTGCCACGGACGTGGCCTCCCGGGGCATTGACGTGGAGGACGTGGACTGCGTCATCAACTACGACATTCCGGAGGAAAACGAGTATTACGTCCACCGGATTGGCCGTACCGGCAGAGCCCGGCGGAAGGGCGTGGCCTGGAGCCTGGTGAGCAATTTCCCGGAGCAGGCCCGGTTGGACGATATCTGCAAATACTGCCAGTTTACCGTGAGACCTATGGTGCTGGATGCCGAGGGACATCTGACGGAAGCGGAAGTGAAGGTACCAGCTGCTCCTTCCTCCCGGAGGAGACTGCGTTGAACAAACGGGAGCGGGGGTTCCTGCTGCTGACAAGTCACCTGGGCGACCCGGAGCGGAAGGTGCTCACCGCCGCCCAGCTTCGGGCGCTGGCTCTTCGGGTGCGGGTGCGGGAGCGGAAGCCGGAGGCGGAAGGCCGGGAGCTGACCGAGAAAGACCTGACAGAATTGGATTATCCCGAGGAAGCCGCCCGGCAGATCGTCACCCTTCTGAGTCAGGAGCCGCTGCTGGACGATTATCTTGCCCGGGGAGAGACCTGGGGCTGCGTACCGCTGACCCGGGTAAGTCCCGGATATCCGCTCCTTCTGCGCCAGCGGCTGGGTCTGGACAGTCCCGGCTGTCTGTGGGCAAAAGGTGACCTGTCCATTCTGAATACCCCGACCCTTTCCCTGGTGGGCAGCCGGGAGCTGCGTGAGCCGAACCGAGCCTTTGCCCGGCGGGTAGGGGAGCTTGCGGCGGAGCGGGGGATCACCCTGGTCTCCGGCAACGCCAGAGGCGCCGATCGGGAGGCTCAGGATGCCTGCCGGAAGGCGGGAGGCCGGGTCATCAGCATTGTGGCGGATTCTCTGGACAAATATCCGGGAAGGAACCGGCTTTTCCTCAGCGAGGAGGATTTTGACGAGCCTTTCTCCGCTCAGCGGGCTTTGAGCCGGAACCGGTGTATTCACGCCCTGGGTGCCATGGTGCTTGTAGCGCAGGCCGATTTACACAAGGGCGGCACCTGGAGCGGCACGGTGAAAAATCTGCGCTTCGGCTGGAGCCCGGTGGTGTGCTTCGACGACGGCAGCCAGGCCTGCCGGGAGCTTCAGCAGATGGGTGCTTATACCCTGAAAACCACAGATCTGGAAAGCTATCTGCAAAAGTCCTGAGCAAACGCTTGGGACTTTTTTACATAGCAAGGATTCCCTACGGTCACGATCCGTATCCCCTGCCTTCCCTTGGGGGAAGGTGGCTCGCGCATCTCCCGCAAGCGCGAGACGGATGAGGGGAAAAAGCTCAGTGTGAAAACCTGCGCATATGCACATACCCTCCATAAATGTTTCGGCTCAGATCCCTCCGGAGGCAATGTTCTTGTCCCGGCAAGAAAATTGATAAGAAGCCGGCTTAAGGGGCGCTGCCGAAAAGCCGCCCCCTTAAGAATCCCCCGGCCGCACCACCGGAAGTGGGTCAAAATATTTTGGATTGCTATGGACGGTTTATTTGGAAGTCCGCAGATTGATGAGGGCCTTTGCGTGATATTTTTCCTGAATTTTACAAAAGAACGCTATTGCTTTTTGCACGGAAGCGGCATAATAAAGCGGTATGAAAAGGAGATGGAGAAAGAAACATGACATTTGAAGAAGTCCGCCGGGATCCGGCGGTTCGGGTATATATCACCCAGGCCGATGCTTCCATGCAGGCTCTGGGCTTTACGGAGCACAGCTTTGCCCACGTTTCCCGGGTCTCCCAGGTGGCCGGAGATATTCTCAAAACCCTTGGCTATCCGGAGCGGACGGTGGAGCTGGCCAGAATTGCCGGGTATCTGCATGACATCGGCAACATTGTCAATCGGGTGGATCACAGCCAGAGCGGCGCGGTAATGGCTTTCCGAATTTTGGACAGAATGAATTTCCCACCGGAGGAGATCGCCACCATCGTCACTGCCATCGGCAACCACGATGAGGGAAACGGCACCCCGGTAAACGCCGTGGCGGCTGCCCTGTTTCTGGCGGACAAGTCCGATGTCCGCCGGTCCCGTGTGCGGAAAACCGCGGATATTTCTCAGGATATCCATGACCGGGTAAACTACTCCGTTACCAAATCCGAGCTGAGCGTGGATTTGGAAAGACACACCGTGACATTGAAGCTGGTGGTGGATACCACCGTCAGTTCGGTGATGGAATACTTTGAGATTTTCATGAAGCGAATGGTGCTGTGCCGGAAGGCGGCGGAGCGATTGGGCTTACAGTTCCAATTAACAATCAACGGACAACCTCTTATCTGATGGCATACAGATGCCCCCTTGCCGCATAGAGTTGCGGCAAGGGGGCGTTTTCATTGGTTGGTGATTACGATGTGTACTTTGGCCATCGGCAGTCCGGCCGGGTGCAGGTGCAGCGGCAGGGGCTTTACTACCGGTTCCAGTGCCGGTGCCGGCTGACCGGAGACGTGGTGTGCCGTCTGTATGTCCGCTGCGGCGGCAGGCGGGAAAATCTGGGGGTGCTGGTTCCCATGGACGGGGGCTTCGGGCTGGATACCCGGGTGCCCGTCAAGCACTTTCTGGAAGGACAGCCGGAATTTTCTCTGGAGCCCCGGCAGGAAACGGACGGGGGAACCTTTGCGCCCATTGTCCCGGAGGAGCCTTTTTCTTACATAGAACGACTGAAAACCGGTTTTTTAGTCCGAAAATACGGAGAAATTGGAGTGCTATTTCCGGATACTCAGAGCGACAGCTCCAATCCCACCGGGCAGTGGTCAGAGCCGAAAATGTCGGAATAAATGGGTGCGGCTTGGATTTTGTTCGCAATCCGATTGGAGACCAGGAAATAGTCGATGCGCCAGCCGGCGTTGTTTTTTCTTGCCTGGAAGCGATAGCTCCACCAGCTGTAAATGCCGGTGGCATCGGGGTTCAGATACCGGAAGGTGTCCGTAAAGCCCGCATCCAGCAGCCGGGTGAAGCTTTCCCGTTCCTCGTCGGAAAAACCGGCGTTTCCCCGGTTGGAAGCAGGATTCTTCAGGTCAATTTCCTGATGGGCAACGTTTAAGTCCCCGCAGGCGATGACGGGCTTCCGGATGTCCAGTTCCCGCAGATAGTTCCGGAAAGCTTCGTCCCATTTCAGCCGGTGGTCGATCCGGGCCAGACCCTGCTGGGCATTGGGTGTGTAGCAGGTGACGAGGAAAAAGTCCGGGTATTCCAGGGTGATGAGCCGACCTTCCGTGTCCAGCTCCGGCACACCCACGCCGTACCGGACGGAAAGAGGCTGGGTCTTGGCAAAAATGACGGTGCCGGAATAGCCCTTTTTCTCGGCGTAATTCCAGTAACTTTCGTAGCCGGGCATGGACAGGTCGATCTGTCCCGCCTGAAGCTTAGTCTCCTGCAAACAGAGAAAGTCCGGATCCAGACTTTGGACGGCTTCGGCAAAGCCTTTGCCCACGCAGGCACGAAGGCCGTTTACATTCCAGGAAATGAATTTCATGATTTGTCCTCCTGCGGCTGGATAGTATCTTTAAGAATCAGGCTGTCCCGGCGGATGGTGGTGTTCCGGCTGCCGCTGACCACGGTAATCTCCTTCACCGGCAGCAGTTCCATGCAGGTCATGGACAGGCAGGCGCAGGCCAGGGAAAACCGGCTGTCGCTCAAGGCTTCCGAGGTGTCTGAAATGCCGATGGTCACCGCATCCTCCGTCTGCTCCAGCTGATAGAGCACGGTGCCCCGGGGCAGGGGAGAGGTCAGCTCCTTGTCCGCCGGTCCCATCAGATAGAAGGCCAGCAGGTAGCGCAGATTGTCCCGGTGGCCGGAGCCTTCCCGGATTTCCCCGGCGATCTCCGGCCCCAGCCCCCGGCTGGGATTCTCCCGGAGATAGTAGAAGGTCACAGGTTCCTTGACCCGCTCGGCGCAGCCGGGCAGCAGACAGATCAGCGTGGCGGCGGTGAGAATCAGGCAAAGCAATCGTTTCATTCCGCATCCACCTCCGTGTCAAAGGCCGGGAAGATCACCCGGAAGGTAGTACCCTTTCCGGGCTCGCTTTCCAGGGTGATTTCCCCTCGATTCCGGTGCACAATGCCCCGGACAATGGCAAGACCCAGTCCGCTGCCGCCGGTTTGGCGGGAGCGGGCTTTGTCTACCCGGTAGAATCGCTCAAACACATGGTCGATGGCATCGGCGGGAATGCCCATGCCCGTGTCGGTGACGTCCAGAACCACATTGTCCTCCTGGCGGTGGAGAGTAACGGTGAGACTGCCTCCGGGCTGATTGTACTTAATGCCATTTTCCATCAGATTGAAGACGATCTGGTAAAGATCATCCTCCAGAATCAGAATGGTGCTGTCCTGCTCCAGCTCCAGATGGATGGCGACCCCTGCCTTCTGGGCATTGCTTTTCAGCATCCGGGCCACCCGCCGGACGGTGGGGGCCAGATAGATAATCTCCAAATCCTGATTGGTTGTCCCCTCCGAGCGGGTCAGCGTCAGCAGCTTTTCCGTCATTCGGTTCAACCGCTCGGCTTCGTTGCCGATGTCACCTACAAATTCCCGGGTGGTTTCCAAATCCATGTCGTACTGCAAAATGGAGTCCGTCAGCAGCTTAATGGAGGCCAAGGGGGTTTTCAGCTCGTGAGAAGCATCGGAGACGAACCGACTGCGCTTTTGCTCGGAATTCTGGAGCTTTTCCGTCAGCTCGTTGAATTCGTTGCCCAGAATGGTAAGCTCATCGTTGCCTCCCAGGTCTACCTTGTGGGAGTAGTCGCCCTCCCGGATAATCCGCATGGAGGCCATAATCCGGTTCAGCCGTCGGGAGTAGGTGTTGGCAAAGGCCACGGAGAACAGCAGCACCACCGCCTCCAGCAGGAAGGTGATGAAGAAGATCGTCCGCTGGAGGGACTGGATGAGCTTTCCCTGGGTGGTGTCGAAATCCGTCATGTATACGCAGCCCACAATGGTGCCGTAGTAGAACACCGGAGTGGCGGCCCGGCAGTCGATGGTTCCGCTGCGATACTTCCAGGAGCACACGTCGTTGCCCTCCAGGGCGGTGAGAATCTCCGGAAGCAGGGCATAGGAGCCCACCTGAGCCCCGCTGCTGTCGTAGAGGGTGCAGCCGGCCTGATCTGTGACCAGAAGCCGGGAGGCTTTCAGGCTTTCGATCTGCCCGATGACGGCGGAGACCGTGGAGCTGTTCATCACTTCCAATGTGGAAACTTCGTCGGAGGCCAGCAGACATTTTTCAATCATGCTGGACTTTTTGCTCTCATAGAACAGATTCTGGCAGGCAATGGAGCAGTAGATATTCAGAATCAGCAGCACTACCAGGGTAATGACCACATAGGTCATGGCGTAGCGGTACTGGGATTTTCGGAAGCCGCGGACGGCGGTACTGTTATTTTCGGAAGTAATAGCCAACGCCCCATTTCGTCAGAATATATTTGGGTTCCGCGGGATTTTCCTCCAGCTTTTCCCGAAGCCGGCGGATGTGCACATCCACGGTGCGGATGTCACTGCGGTATTCGTAGGCCCAAATGGTGTCCAGCAGTGCCTCCCGGGAGTAGACCCGGTTGGGGTTGCGCATCAAAAATTCAATGACATCGAATTCCTTGGCGGTCAGGTCTGCCAGCTCCCCGCCCCGGTAGGCGTTCCGGGCATCCAAGTCCAGGGTGATGGTGCCGATGGTCAGGGTGTTCCCCGGGGCCTTTTTTTCTGCCGAGCCTGCCCGGCGGAGCAGTGCCCGGATCCGGGCCTTCAGCTCCAGAATGTTGAAGGGCTTGGTCAGGTAGTCGTCGGCCCCATGCTCAAAGCCCATGAGCTTGTCCATGTCGTCGGTTTTTGCCGTGAGCATGATGATGGGAATGTCCGAGAATTCCCGGATTTTCGTGCAGGCGGTGAGCCCGTCCATATTGGGCATCATCACGTCCAGCACCACAAGATCGGGGCTTTGCTCCCGGACGGCTTGGACGGCTTCCAGCCCGTCGCTGCCGGTGATAACCTCATAGCCCTCGTTTTGAAGATTGAAGCGAATGCCCTTGACCAGCAGGGCCTCGTCGTCTACAACCAGAATTTTCATCTTATCCTCCTACTGTGATCAGATCCAGAATGGCCTCCGCCTTCTTTTCGCCGATGCCTTCCACTTTCGTAATCTCCTCAATGGCCCGGAAGGGGCCGTTTTGCCGCCGGTAGGCGACAATCCGCTCAGCCAGCACCTGGCCGATGCCCGGCAGGGCGGTGAGGATGTCCGCATCCGCGGTGTTGATGTTCACGGGAAAAGAGACCGTCTCTTCCGGCACCGTCTGCGTCGGGGCGGTGGCGGCAGCGGTGGGGGCGGTCTGCATTTGCGCCGGAACCGCCAGGGTAACGGTGCCGGAGCCGGTATTGCGCCCAATAAACAGCCCCAGGGTAAAGCCCACAAACAGGACTGTGACCACCGCCAGCAGGACGGAAACCTTATTTTTCATGGGGAACAACCCTCCCGCATTGACTAGATTCCAAAAAACTGTTATAATATACATATATTATACACGATTTTTTTCGCCGGACAAGTCCGGTGATGGCTTCTTGAGGGATAATTATGAAAAAATTCAGATGTCTTGCCCTGCTGCTGTCTTTCCTTCTGACGGCTCAGTGCTTTTTCATGCCCGCCTCGGCTCAGATGGAGACCACCGAGACCCTGGAAACCCTGCCCACGGAGTCGGCAGATATGACCGCCCAGACCGCGGACATCCCCTTCGGCCAGGTGTGTATCCAGAAGGGCTGCCGCACCATCAACAGTATGTCCCCTCTGGCAGGCAGTGAGCGGAAGCTGGATACCGCCCTGTCCGCGTTTCTCTATGAGACCACCACCGACACAGTGGTCTATGCCTACAACCCGGATATGAAGGTGCACCCCGGTACGCTGGCCAAGATCGTCATGGCCCTGATCGTCATCGAAAACTGCAACATGGACGATGTGGTCACGGTCACGGAAGGCATTCAGTCCTATGTGCCCATGGGCGTTAACAAGGTTCAGTCGGAAAGCCTGAAAAGTAACGAGCAGCTGAAGGTCAAGGACTTGCTGTACGCCCTGCTTCTGATCAACGCCAACGATGCCGCCGTGGCTCTGGCGCACCACGTTTCCGGCACCACCGATGCCTTCCTGGAGCTGATGAACACCCGGGTCAAGCAGATGGGCTGCGCCAATACCCAGTTCGGCAACGTCTCCGGTCTGTACACCGCAGAATCTTCCAGCACCGCCCGGGATATGGCCATCATCGTCAAGACCGCCATCCAGAACGAGAATTTCAAGGAAATTTTCGGAGCCAAGAGCTATACCATCCCCGATACCAACCTGGTTCAGGGTCGTAAGGAATTCAAGACCCAGAACTATATGATCGACGACAGCACCCTGCAGGATTTCTATGACGACCGGGTTACCGGCGGCTTTGCCTCTTATTATGAGTCCTACGGCGCCTCCATCGTCTGTACCGCGGAATCCAAGAACATGAACTATATTGCCGTCATTCTGGGAGCCACCCGTACCTTTGCCGAGAATGGCTGGCAGCCGAAAGTCTACGGTAACTTCAACGAAATGTCCGATCTGCTGGACTATGCCTTCAGCTCCTTCAAGGTCAACCGGATTATCTACGACGGCATGGCGCTCAGCTCCTTTAAGGTGAGCGGCGGCGAGTGCAACGTGGTGGGCGAGGCCAAGGTGAACGTGGACAGCGTGGTACCGGAAAAGGCCCAGATGAAGAACATCCAGATGAACTATACCGCTGTAGGCGGCGGCCTGTCCGCTCCCATCCAGAAGGATCAGCTCATAGCTACGCTGGAGGTGGTGTACCGGAACTCGGTGCTCACTGAGGTGGAGGTTTACGCCATGTGCGATGTGAAGCCCGCCGATCAGACCGGCGTGGTCATACACTCGGTGGTTAAGCGGAGTTCCGGCGGAGGTTCAGGCTTCCTGTCAGTGGTGGGCACCATTTGCGTCATTGTTCTGGGGGCGGCCATTGTGTATCTGGCCTTTAACGCCTATATGCGTACCCGAATCCGAGCCCGGCGGCGGAAACGCCGTGCCCAGCGCAGGAGGAATGGCTGATGTTAAACTGGGAACAGCTGGAGGCGCAGTGCGATGCCTGTACCCGGTGCGGCCTGTGCGAGACCCGGCACAACGTGGTGTTCGGGGTAGGGAACCGGCAGGCGGACATCCTGTTCGTAGGGGAGGGGCCTGGGGAGCAGGAGGATTTGCAGGGCGAACCCTTTGTAGGCCCGGCGGGAAAGCTATTGGATGATATGCTGTCCATTATTGACCTGTACCGGCAGGAAAATTGCTATATCTGCAACATTGTCAAGTGCCGTCCGCCCCGCAACCGGGATCCTCTGGAAACGGAGCAGGATGCCTGCATCGGCTTTTTGCGCAATCAGGTGGCGCTGGTCAGACCAAAGATTATTGTCTGCCTGGGTCGGATCGCCGCCAAGCGGCTCATTGACCCGGAGTACCGGATTACCCGGCAGCATGGCCAGTGGGTGCGCAAGGGGGATTTCTGGATGACGGCCATTTATCATCCTTCCGCCCTCCTGCGGGATGTGACCAAGCGGCCGGAAACCTTCGAGGATCTCCTGTCCATCCGGGCGAAAATCCAGGAACTGGGTCTTTGCGGCACGAAGACGGACTGAGTGTACTGTGCTCCCTGTTTGAATGTGCCTTGCATTCAAGCAGAAAAAGCGTTGGAAGTACCGGCACCGGAGGCAGCTTTGCCCGGGAAACGCGGAAATAACAGTTGACATTTTCCTTGTCGTCCGTTATAATAATCAGGCTGAATCGCCCTGCTAGTGTAGCACAGTCGGTAGTGCATCTCACTCGTAATGAGAAGGTCGCCTGTTCGAGTCAGGTCACTAGCTCCAGAAAAACACCCGGTTTTCTAGTAAAACCGGGTGTTTTCATAACTTTTTGAGCATTGTAAAATCGGCTGATTCTCCGCTTGGGTACTATTTGGGTACCGAAGCGGGAATTTTTTATTTTCAGGCGTGTTTCACCAGCACATTTTCCAGAATGTCCGCTGACTTTTTATCCGTGGATTCCAGGAAGTGCGTGTAGATATTTAGGGTGGTGCTTGTCTCCGCATGACCCAGACGGGCAGACACGGAACGAATGTCTTGATTGTTTGCAATCAGCAGTGTGGCGGAGGTGTGCCGAAGACCATGCAGCGGAATCACGGGCAACGGCTCCCGGTGGTTTTCGTTATACCGCAGGATGGAATCATGGAACGCCTGATAGGGGGTGCTGTAATTCATCAACTTGCCGTTCTCCTGAACAAACAACCATTCGCCGCCCTGCCAGTAATCGCCCAAACTCAGGCGGTAGCGGGTGCGGTCTGTTTTCATGGCCTTTATTCGCAGGGTCAGAAAATGGGGGATCGTGACCTTTCGGAAGCTGTGCTTGGTTTTGGGCGTTTTTATGAACTGCTCCCCTTTGGAATATCCAACGGACTTGGAAACCGTCACAATGTCATTTTCAAAATCAATATCAGACCATTCCAGAGCCAGCAATTCGCCCTTTCTTAACCCAGAGAACAGGGCGAGGTTGATAAAGACCTTTAGCTGCTCCTGTAGCTCTTTCGTTCGGGTGTAATTCTCCACCGCATAGGGGATGCCTGTATCATCGGTTCGAGTATGCCCCTTGGTGGTGACCTGGTAGGGCTGTTCGATATATTCTAGGAAGGCGGTGCATTGTTCGGGGGTCCAGAATTTCAGGGTTTCGGCGGTAGGCTCTGCTTCAAAATGCACCCGCTCCAAGGGGTTCTTTTCAATCAGTTCCCATTCTACCGCTGTGCTGAGAACAGAAGAAAGGGTGTTCTTTGCCTTGGCAATCGTGCCTTTGGAATACCCGCTCGGCTTGCCGTCTTTTCTTGCCCCATCTTTTGTCAGGGAGGAAAAGTAGGAATTGAGAACGGCGGGCTTTAGCTCTGTGAGCTTGTAGTGGCCCAACTTTGGCATGATCCCATTCAGAATATCCGTGTACGCCGAAATGGTTTTCGGCTGTAGCTTCTGGGCCGCCACCTCCTTGAGCCACCGCTGGGTAAAATCGTAAAGGGTGGTTTTTCTACCGTCCAAAACCTTTCCGTTCAAAACCTTCTGCTCAAAATCAAAAGCGAATGTCTCAACGGCTTTCCGCTCCTTCGCCGGGGTCAGTCCCGGGTCTGGGCGGTAGGTGATTTTTTCAAACAGCTTTTTTCCGTATATGTCAGTTCCGAGACAGACGGTGATGCGGTATCCATTGCCACGTTTTTCAATCGATGCCATTTTCTTTTCCTCCTAGAAAGGGAGTTCGCCGTTTTCCATTGTAGCTTCACAAGGGTCTGGTTCTGGGGTTTTCTCATTTAATTCTGGGGGGAGTCTGCTATCACGAAGGGTTTTGTACTCCTCTTGTGTAACGAGTTTTTCGTCAAGAAGGTTCCGAAATCGTTCCCAGGCAACAGAAAAGGATGATATTTCCGCATATCTTGACGAATTCAGATTGACACCTATTTCTGATTCTTCATAAACGAACTGTTTCGACATATACCCGAACTCAAGTCCCAAATAATCCACAGCCTCCACAAGCTGAGCGAAGTATTCAGCGTGGGATTTATGCGGTTCTTCTTCATTGGTTCTTTCCTTCCCAAATAAGACCCAATCCGCAGAAACACCATATAGCTTTACAAGCTCCATAAAAGTGTCAAGCCGTGGGGTACTTGTTCCCCGCTCATAGGTGGATAGCGTTTGAGTTTTGGGGATTCTGGCTTGTTTGCAAGCCTGCTCTTGTGTCAGACCCGCTTTCGTCCTGGCCTCTCTTAGCCGTTCGCTGATGCCGTTGTTTTCTGACATTGCATTCACTGTCCTTTCATGTATCAATTATACCGTTGATTCGCTCTACTGTCAACAGCAAAATCATTGTTTACATCAATAAAACAATTCACACTCAATGAATAAATTCAGGAATTGAATAAAATTGCTTTATATCGTACAATACGGCATGAAAGGAGGCACAAGCCTATGAAACGAAATGAAACCATTCGAGGAGCGGCCCGGTCAAAGGGGGTTCGTATGTGGCAGATTGCCGAAACCCTCGGGATCAATGAAGCCGTCTTTTCCCGGAAGCTCCGCCACGAACTGCCCGAGAAAGAAACCCGGAAAATTCTTGCTGTCATTGCCCAGCTTGCGAAGGAGGGTGAGGAAGCGGATGAATAACGACCTGCAGCGGGACATTATGCGCCCCCGTGCCGTCATTGAGCGGTTGAAAGCTGAGGGCATTGGTGGACTGACGGAATACTCCTTGTACGGCTTGCTAAAGCGGGGGGAAATCCTATCTCGGAAACCGGGGCGGTGCTATTTGGTTAGCTATCAGGCGGTGTTGGACTATCTGCGGTGTGCGGACGGCGGCGATATTATTCCACCGTCACCCGTGGCGGCTGGCGAATATCGCCGGGTGGGGCTGTAGGAGGTGCGGTGTGACAGGGACGAAAGAAAAACACCCCTCTTGGTTCAAGCTGAAAACCGAGCGGCGTCAACTCATCAAAGAGATGCCCCCAGAGACGGCAGTCACCGTTCTTCTAGCCTGTCTGGATTATTTGGAAATCGGAAGTTTTCCTGATTCCATGCGTCCGATTGAGAGAATCGCCGCTTCTGCTTTCTTGCCAGACCTAGAGGAGGCATGGGCAACCTATGAGAAGCGTGTAAAATGGGGGAGCAAAGGGGGGCGACCACCAAAGAAAAACCATATGGTTCCACATGGTTCCATATGCAGCCATAAGCAACCATACGAAACAGAAGTAGAAGAAGACTCTCCTAACGGAGAGGATTCTTCTAGTACAGAAACCGGTACATATAAGCGGGATGCCGCCTTAGTGGGCGGCCCCCCTATCCGGTTCTACTTTGACGATTCCGGAAATCTTGTTGACAGGGGGGATAATTGGTTATGAACCCAGAGCAATACCTTTGTGGGGCTATCCTGATTTCCGGAGACGCAGTAATGAAAGCCATTCGAGGCATTGTCACCCCTGATTGTTTCCAGATGGAAGCCTACCGGGCTATCTTCACGGCTGCGCTGTGTCTTTTGGAAGACGGAACACCCATTGACCCGGTTTCTATTGCCGCCACAGCGAAGCGGCAAGGCGTGGAGCTTCCAAACAAGCTTCTTTTGGAGCTGATGGAAATTGTACCGACTGCGGCGAATTGTGTTGACTATGCCCACCGTGTGGCGGAGGATGCCCGGAAACGGCGAATTAAAGCCCTAGCCGAGAGAATATACAAGCCGATGGGGTTTCTACCTCTGACGAGCTTCTAGCGGCCTTACAACGGGAGGCGCAAGCCATCCAGGGGAGCAATTACCAGCGGGGGCTATTGTCCCCCGTGGATACGCTGAGGCGGTTCATGGATTATGTCGTGCAAGCCGGAGAGAAGCGAAACAATTTCATTTCCACAGGTTTTCCGAGATTAGACGACATTCTGGGCGGCGGCTTTATCCGTGGCGGTCTGTACATATTGGGCGCACGCCCCGCCGTTGGTAAATCCACATTTGCCATGAATTTGGCGGACGACATGGCAGGCAATTCTCTGTTTGTCTCTTTGGAAATGTCCCCCGAACAGCTTTTAGCAAAACGGATTTCCAGGGTAACCGGGTATTCCGCTGCCCAGATAGCAACTGGGCAGCTACCCGACGAAGCATGGGAGGCTGTGGGAATGGCCACCACCTGCATTGAAAAAAGCGGCGTTTTTTTGAACAGCCGATACGATTTGACCGTTCAACAAATCCACCTGCTAGCCCAGAGCGTTCCTGACCTGCGAGCCGTGTTTGTGGATTATCTGGGCTTAATCCAGCCCGCCACCCGTGGCGGTTCGACCTATGAACAGGTCTCCCAGACCAGCCGGGAATTAAAGCGTATGGCAATATCCCTGAATGTGCCGGTTGTGTGCCTCTGTCAACTGTCCCGCAAAATCGAAGACCGCAAAGACCGAAAGCCCATGCTTTCCGACCTGCGGGACAGCGGTGCAATAGAGCAAGATGCAGATTGCGTGATGTTCCTCTACCGGGAAGACTACTATACCGGCAGCACTGGTGACGGCCTCCCGTCCTCTGTAGAATTGACGGTTGCAAAAAACCGCCACGGAAAAACCGGAGAGGTTGATTTCAACTTCTGGCCATACTCTAGCCTTTTCAAGGAGTGCTGACCAAAAATTAAATCAGAAAATTAAAAAAGGAGGTTAACTATGATGGAAAGAATGACAAGAGGAAAAGCGATCCGAGCCAAGTGTTTGGATTGCTGCTGCGGACAGCAGGGAGAGGTTCGCCGCTGTACCGCTGTAAATTGCCCACTGTGGCGGTTCAGGCTGGGAAAGGAGATTGCGGACGAAACCACGCAGGATGAACGCCAAAAGGAGGAAAATGATTAGGATGGGTAAACATACCACCCGCCACAGGGAAAAACGAAATCAGTGGGCTGCATAGCACTTTTTCACGCCGCAGGGCATTTCTGAAAGCCCTTTTTCTTTCCGTGTAACCATTCGCTAAAACTACATATCAGGGGGAGGCAAATTCTCCCCCTAAACAAGCAAAGGAGGAATTTATGTCAACTAGCCCAATTAGAAAAGCCGCTGGTCAATCCGTTGAGGAAATGACCGCCCAGCTTGCCGGAAGCAAGGAGGGAAATCACCTGTACACCCCAAAGGCAGGAACCTACAAGGAGGTCAGTGACGCTCTAAAAGCCGAGGCTCTGGATGCTGCCATTGACCACCAGCTTGAATTACTGGCGGCGGCAAAAAGGCGGGGCAGGGTCAATCTAAACGATGTGGACGAGGTGGAAGCAACCGCCACCGCCTACATGACTTCTTGCAAGCGAGCGGGGGTATACCCCACAATGCTGGGTTTTGCCGCCGCCTGCGGCTATTCCCGGAAAGCAATCTATGAGTATATCGCCCGCCACAACGGGAAAACGGTGGACTATCTGGACGGCCTTAGAAGCTCCTGGGCGGCAATTGTTGCCCACATGGGACTGACCAGACAGTGTTCCGAAAGTGTCTCTATCTTCCTGCTGAAAAACTGCGGGCAGGGCATGGCAGACCGGGCAGAAATCGATATTGCGCCCAAGACAGAAAATCCTTTGGGCGAAACCAAAGACCCGGAGGAATTGCGCCGGAAGTACCTGGAAGATGTGTATGGGGCCGATGCAGAAAAGATTCTGGAAGCAGAGGACAGGGAGGGCTAAAAAAACCTTTGGAAACCTTGGGGGTATTTAAGCCCCTAACCGAGTGGGGGCAGAATATGCCTATTCCCCCCACCCCCCTGCCTATATACAGGCTGTCCGTCTGCTTATGGCTTGGGTTCACTACCGTTGCCACAAGTGGCTACGCCCTGTCTACATACAGGAATGCCGCCGCTTGACGGAGAAACTCAGTACCAAAACGGTATTGAATCCCCCCTGACTATATACAGAAAAGCCGCCTCTGGATGAACCGGAGGCGGCTTTTGTTATTGGTTGACCCCCCGGCTCTGCCGGGGGCAAAAAAATAGCTTCTAGCGAGGAGTGAAGTAGACAAGAAAAAAGCTCCTCATTATAGTAGAAGTGGTTTGCCGACCACACAACTACAATAATGAGGAGGTCTCTCTCGTGAAAGAAAAAGACATTAATAGTTTAGATCATACGACATGGAGATGTCAATACCATGTGGTGTTTGCCCCGAAGTATAGAAGAATGGTGATATACAACGAGATTAAGGCGGATATCGGAAAAATCTTAAGACAGCTATGCCAGCAGAAAGGTATCGAAATAATTGCGGCAGAAGCGTGCCCCGATCATATCCATATGATTAGCGCCTATTAGGAAAACACACTGTCAAAGGGGTTTGTAGCGGGGGTTAGCCCGCTACTGCGGTATCTTCCGTAGTGTTGATTTCAATGTA
>ENA-UOJC01001303-UOJC01001303.1-human-gut-metagenome-genome-assembly--contig:-C104-NODE-1303-length-35256-cov-15.993693_pt1 | contig 35256 bp, 42 predicted proteins | sample MGYA00242339_ERZ723886 | MGnify/ENA metagenome assembly ERZ723886 | reverse complement strand
TTCTTCTGCGTGTGAACGCAAAATTCAACGATGACACTATAGCACACTTTTTTCGACATGTAAACGCCTGAAAGAGGGAAAAACATTCATTTTTTTGCAACAACAAGTTCAATTACTTTCATTTTTCCAGAACTTTTGCAAGCTTTTATTCCTTTTGTGCATCCTGTGCAAAAATAAGGGGAAGGGGATTTGCCTGATTCGAAAAATGTGCTATACTAAAGCGAAAAGACAAAAGTGCGCGCCCTCGTGCGTGCAAAAAAGGAGGACGAAGCGATGGTCACAGCGGTGCGCTCTCTGGGGCTTCAGGGCATCTCGGGCTACGAGGTGACGGTGGAATGCTTTTTGTCCGGCGGGCTTCCCGCGTTCGACATTGTCGGCCTCGGGGATACGGCGGTGAAGGAATCGCGCGAGCGCGTGCGCGCGGCGGTGAAGAACTGCGGCGTGAAATTCCCCGTCTCCCGCATCACGGTGAACCTTGCCCCGGCGGGGCTTAGGAAAGAGGGCACGCTCTACGATCTGCCGATCCTACTGGGCATCCTTGCAAGCGCCGGGGAGATCAAGCCCCCCGCAAAGGACGCGGCCTTTCTTGGCGAGCTTTCGCTCACCGGCACGCTGCGCGCGGTGAACGGCGTGCTGCCCATGGCGATGGCCGCGGCGCGCGCGGGCATCAAAACGCTCTATGTCCCCGCGGCCAACGCCGCGGAGGCGACGCTTGCCGACGGGCTGAGCGTTTACGGTGTTCCGGATGTGGAGACGCTGGTAGAGCACCTGAAGGGAAAAAGGCCGCTTGCGCCGCAGCCAAAGTGGCAAGCGGAGCAGACGGACGAAACGGGCCCCGATTTTGCAGATGTGATGGGGCAGGAAAACGTCAAGCGCGCGCTGGAGATCGCCGCTGCGGGCGGGCACAACATCCTGCTCATCGGCTCGCCCGGCGCGGGCAAGTCGATGCTTGCGCGAAGGCTGCCGTCCATCCTGCCGGATATGACGCGGGAGGAGGCGCTTGAGGCGACGGAGATCTGGTCGGTCGCGGGGCTGACGGACAGCGCGCGCCCGATGCTGCTGCACCGGCCCTTCCGCGCGCCGCACCACACGCTCTCGGCCTCTGCGATGACCGGGGGAGGAAAAGTGCCGAAGCCCGGCGAAATTTCACTTGCGCACCACGGCGTCTTATTTTTGGATGAGCTGCCGGAGTTCCACCGCGACGTGCTCGAGGTGCTGCGCGCGCCCATCGAGGACGGCGAGGTGACCATTACCCGCGCCGCGGGCAGCGTCACGCTGCCGAGCAGGTTTATGCTTGTCGGCGCGATGAACCCCTGCCGCTGCGGCTGGTACGGCCATCCCTCGGGGCGCTGCCGCTGCACAAAACAGCAGGTGGAAAAATACGTTGAGAAGATATCAGGCCCCATGCTCGACCGCATGGACCTGCACGTGAACGTGCCGAGCGTTGAGTTCGAAGCGATGCGCCGGCGCGAAAAGGCGGAGTCCTCCGCCGATGTGAGAGCGCGCGTGAACAAAGCGCGCGAGCGTCAGAAGAAGCGCTTTGCGGGCACGAGCGTTGCCTGCAACGCACAGATGACGCCCGCGATGGTGGGGGAATTCTGCGCGCTGGATGCAGCGGGCGAAAAACTCTTAAAGGGCGCGTTCGACCGCCTCGGCCTCACCGCCCGCAGCCACGACCGGCTGCTGCGCGTGGCGCGCACGATCGCAGACCTTGACGGCAGCGAGAAGATCGAGGCGCAGCATCTGGCCGAGGCCATCCAGTACCGCAACACCGATATTCTGCGCGGGTAAAGGCGGCGAAAAACAAACTGAAAATCCGGCCAGACCTTCCGCTGACGCGGAAGCGGCCATGATCAATGAGGAGAACAACACCAATGCATGAAATGATCCTGTGTAAGCTCGGCGAGGTCGTGCTCAAGGGGCTCAACCGCCGCAGCTTTGAAGATAAGCTGATGGCGAACGTCAACCGCCGCGTGGCAAAATGCGGCAATTTCCGCATCTATGCCAAGCAGAGCACCATCTACGTTGAGCCTAAGGACGAAAACTGCGACATTGAAGCGGCCTTTGAGGGCTGCAAGAAGGTCTTCGGCATCATCGCCGTCTCCAAGGCCCTGCCCTGCGAGAAGGATGTGCAGAAGATCATCGGCGCGGCGAAGGAATACCTTGCCGATGAAATGCGCGCGGCGAAGAGCTTCAAGGTAGAGAGCAAGCGCGCCGACAAGACCTTCCCCCTGACGTCCATCCAGCTTTCCCAGCAGGTGGGCGGGGCGCTCCATCAGGCGTTCCCGACCTGCGAGGTCAACGTCCACGACCCCGAGCTCGTCGTCCACATTGAAATTCGCGACGATTCGGCTTACGTCCACGGCCCGGCCGAGAGCGGCGCGGGCGGCCTGCCGATCGGCATGGGCGGCGTGGCGGTGAGCCTCCTTTCCGGCGGCATCGACTCGCCCGTTTCGTCCTACATGATCGCCAAGCGCGGCGTCAAGCTCGAAATGGTGCACTTTTTCTCCCCGCCCTACACCTCCGACGCGGCGAAGGAGAAGGTGCTCGAGCTTGCCAAGCTCTTAGTCCCCTGGTGCGGGCGGCTGACGGTGCAGATCGTGCCCTTTACCGAGATCCAGGAGGAAATTCGCCGCAACTGCCCCGAGGAATTCTTCACGCTCATCATGCGCCGCTTTATGATGCGCATTTCTCAGCGCGTGGCGGAGCAGGTGAAGGCGAAGGCGCTCGTCACGGGCGAGAACCTCGGCCAGGTCGCCTCGCAGACGATGGAGGCGCTGCGCGTGACGGAGGACGTGGTCGATCTGCCCGTTTTGCGCCCGCTCATCGGCCTTGATAAAGAGGAGATCGTGCGCCTGTCGCGTAAGATCGGCACCTTTGATACCTCGATCCTTCCTTACGAGGACTGCTGCACGGTCTTTACGCCGCGCCATCCGCGCACGAAGCCGAATCTTGAGGAAGTCCGCGAGGCGGAGGCGGCGCTCGATATCGATGGCCTCATCGACCGCGCGATGACGAACCGTGAATTTGTACGCATCAAATTCTGAAAGGAAGTCTTTACTATGGCGGAAAACGAAAAAATGATCGAACAGCGCTGCTGTGAGCTGCTCAAGGCGCGCGGTATGACCTTTGCCGCGGCGGAGAGCTGCACCGGCGGCCTCATTGCCAAACGCATTACGGATGTGCCGGGCGCGTCGCTCGTTTTCATGGGCGGCGTGGTGAGCTATACCGACACGGTCAAGCACCGCGTGCTCGGCGTTCCGGCGGAGATGCTGGAGGAATACGGCGCGGTGTCCGCGCCCGTTGCCCGCGCGATGGCCGAGGGCGCGCGCAGGGCGACAACGGCCGATCTCGCCGTCAGCGTCACGGGCGTTGCGGGGCCTGACCGCGACGAGCGCGGCAACGCTGTCGGCACGGTGTTCATCGGCTTTTCTTCCCCGGAGGAGACGGTCGCCGAGCGCTTCGACTTCGGCGAAAAGAGCCGCGCGGAGATCCGCGCGCTGTCCGCGGAGGAGGCGTTCAAGCTGCTGGAGGAAAAGCTGAAGGAAGCGTAAAAAACAAAATTAGGGAGGAGACCGATATGAGAAGGAAAAATGCGGCGCTGCCGCTTGCGGCACTCTTGGCGGGGCTGACGCTTTTGGCGTCAGGCTGCGGAGAAAAGCAAGACGCGCCGGACGGCGCGCCGGACGAGCCTCTGATGCAGGAGGAAGAGCTGACGGTCGAACCGCAGCCGGACGCCAACTTTACGCTGGAGCTGCCGGATGGCTTCCTGAGCCTTGGAACAGACTACGAGCCGAACGGGGAAACGCAGGATACGACCTGCGACAGCGACGGGATGCTGCCCTATGACTTTGCGCGCCATTACGACGCAGACGCGCAGCTCGTCGTCGGGACGGACTACTACCCCGAAACGGGGCGCGAGGTCATCAGCTACCTGCGCACCGACGCTGTGGGCGTGGGAACGCCGCGCGGCGTCAAGGTCGGCGACAGCGAGGAAGCGCTGCTGACGGAGTATCCGGAGAAGCTCTACTGCATTGAAATTGAGGATACGGAGCTGGACGACCGCTTCATCACCGAGGACGGCTACAGCGAGCCTGCGTATGACTTTGACCGCGCCTACGTCTGGCAGCCGCAGACGCCGCAGGACGACGGAAACTACGACGTCCGCGATATCGTGTTTTACCTGAAGGATGGTACGGTGACCGCAATCACGATGACAAAGCCGTATGAGTTCCGCTTTGCCTACGGCGTGGACCGCGAGGCGGCGCTGCGCCTTGCGGAAGAAAACCGCAGCGCGCTGTGCGGGCAGTAAAAAACAAAACAAAAAGCGAGGGACGCTCGATCGTCCCTCGCTTTTTGCTGTATTTGCATGCTGCCGGAATCAAAGCTCGAGCGCGAGCTGCGCGTCATCGGCAGAGGAAACATCCAGCCCGAATTCGCTCGGCAGATAGCGCGGGCAGACGTTTTCACCCGTTGTGATGACGGAGGCGGCAAGGCGCGTGCCGATCTCGCAGGATTCCATCATGGTCTTGCCGTAGGTCTGGCCGATGACGGCTCCGGCAAAGAACGCGTCGCCCGCGCCGGTCGTATCCTTGACGTCGACCTTTTTCGCGGGGCAATAGCCCTCCTCGCCGTCAAGCGTTGCAAAGACCGCGCCCTGAGCGCCCATCGTGACGACCATGCGGCGGATCTGCGCGCCGCGAATTTTTTCGCGCAGGACGGGGAGCATCTCGTTGGGGGTAAAACCGTCGTAATTCTCAGAAAAGAGGATGCCCGCCTCCTGCTGGTTGCAGATGAAGCAGTGCACCGAGCGCAAAAAGTCGCGCCGCTCGATGGCGATGCTCATATTGGAAACGACCGCGTAAACGGGCTTTTGGTATTTCTCCGCCAGCGCAAAGGTGCGCTTGACGATGTCCTTTTCCATGTCGATCTCAAGAAGGATGCTGTCGGCCTGGGAGAAAATTTCGTCGCCCTGCTCGTCGAGAATGTCGGCGATGGGGTGGAGGTCGGGGCGCTTGGAGATCGACGCGGTCACATCGCCCGTGTTGTCAAAGATGGCGAGCCATGTGCCCATGCCGTCGGGCGTGGTGCGCATGTAGCGCGTATCGACCTTGTGGCTCCGGAGTTTTTTGACAACGTCTGCGCCCGCGCTCGAGTCATCGACGAGGCTCACAAACGTGGGGCGCAGCTCGACGTTCGCGATATCCTCGACAATGTTGCGGCTCACGCCGCCGTGTACCTGCACGACGCGGCCCGAGTTGCGCCCGCCGGGAATGTAGGAAGAGAGGGGATAACCCTTGATATCGACAAAAACGGCGCCCAGTACGACAATGCTCATGGCGGCGGCCCTCCTGTGGTCTGAATTTTCCTCAGTATACCATATCCGGCGGCGGAAGAAAAGAAAAAGCCGAAAAAACGCGGAGCGGACCGGTTCATTGTGAACCGGTCCGCTCCTTTATGAGAGATGGAGAGGAGGAAAATCAATCCTTGATGCGGGCGTGTCTCGCCTCGCTTCTGCGGATGACGAAGAGCGTGCAGACAGTCATCACGATGCCGATGGCAAGACAGATGACCCAGTTCTGAACGAAGCCCGCGAGCACGAAGCAGACAAAGCTCAGGCAGGCGACGGTGATGGCGTAAGGGAGCTGCGTTGCCACATGATTGACGTGCTCACACTGCGCGCCGGCGGAGGACATGATGGTCGTATCGGAGATGGGGGAGCAGTGGTCGCCGCAAACGGCGCCTGCGCAGCAGGCGGAGATACCGATATAAAGAAGGCTGCTGTCGCCGGGGAAGATGGCGGTGACGATGGGGATGAGGATGCCGAAGGTGCCCCAGGATGTGCCGGAGGCGAAGGCCAGCACGCAGGCGACGAGGAAGATGACGGCGGGGAGCATGTTGTAGAGCCCCTCGGAGGCGGCATACATCAGGTCGTGCACGTAACCGGCGGCGTCAAGCGCGTTGAGCGTCGTCTTGAGGGAGACGGCAAGCGTGAGGATGATGATGGGGGAGATCATGGCCTGAAAGCCCTTGGGGATGCAGCCCATGGCCTCGCGGAAGCCGACGACGCGGCGGGCGACAAGGTAGAGGACCGTGATAATGAGCGAGATGAGGCCGCCCCAGGGAAGACCGACAAAGGCGTCCGTATTGCCGAAGGCACCGATGAAGTCACCGGCAAAGTCCGTGCAGCCGGAAGCGTCAGCGCCGAAGAAGCCGCCGACGTAGATCATGCCGATGGTGCAGGTGATGATGAGCACGACGACGGGGATGACAAGGTCGATGACGCGGCCCTTGGGATTGGCGTTTTCCTCAGTGCTGCCGGGAGCGGCGGAGAGGTCGCCGGTGTTGCGGGCGCGCTCTTCAAAGCCGCGCATCGGGCCGTAGTCGAACTTGAGCAGCGTGAGCGTGATGATGAAGACGAAGGTCAGCATCGAATAGAAGTTATAGGGGATGGCGCGGATGAAAAGCTGAATGCCGGAGATACCGGTATCGAGATCCTGCGCCGTGGAGGATACGGCGGCGGCCCAGGAAGAAATCGGCGCGATCATGCAAACGGGCGCGGCGGTAGCGTCGATGAGGTAGGCGAGCTTGGGACGCGAGATCTGGTGACGGTCGGTGACCGGGCGCATGACAGAGCCGACGGTCAGGCAGTTGAAGTAGTCATCAATGAAGATGAGGATACCGAGGATGAAGGTGGCGAGCGCCGCACCCACGCGGGTGTGGATGTTTTTCTCCGCCCAGCGGCCGAAGGCCGCGCTGCCGCCGGCAAGGTTGACAAGCGCCACGATGATGCCGAGCAGGACGAGGAAAAGGAAGATGCCCGCGTTATCCGACACGGCGGTGATGAGACCGTCGTTGACGATCATGTCGATCGTTGCAACGGGGGAGAAGTTGCAGGCAAAGAGCGCGCCGATGACAACGCCGATGAAAAGAGACGAATACGCCTCCTTGGTGATCAGCGCCAGTGTAATGGCGATGATCGGGGGGACAAGCGCCCAGAAGGTTCCGACAAAGTTCATGATGGTTCTCCTTTCCTGTGCTTTACACACAGAACAAAAAAATTAAGCCATGATTTCCATCATGACTTAACACAAAGAACATCAAGAACGCCATACAAAGCAAAAACAGCGGAGATCCTGATCGCGTCGATCATGACAGCACTCCGTCCTTTCGGACGACAGTCCGCCGGGTATTTCCCGACGACCCAGAAATCAACCGGTCAGGGAACCGGTCGACCCTTCGGCGGCCTTCCCTTTCACCCTCACGGTCTCCTGCCGTTTGTCGGGGCTACTCATGTCAGCCGCGCCTCTATCAAGACTTATGAAATTGCTTGCAGTATACACCTTTTTAGCATTCTGTCAAGCGGAAATCGCATTTTTCTGCCGAAAGAAGTGAAAGTCTATGCAGGTATTACGAAAAATGGAAGGAGGGACGGAAAAAATTGTGGAAAATACGATGCTGCATCAGCGGATGCAGAGGGCAAAGGAGGCGCAGCGGCGGAAAAGCTGCCGCCAGGTGAGGCGCGCGACGCTCTCGCCCGCGAGCAGCGGCAGGGAGGAAAGGAGCGTGCCGTCGGCCGTAAAAAGGTCGAGCGAGCCGAGCGTGTCGCCCTGTTCGACGGGCGCTTCGACGGCTTCACTCAGCGTGAGCGACTGGGTGAGAGCGTTTGCACGGTTTTTCTCAAGAAGCAGGACGCTCCCCTGCGGCAGGACGGCCTGCACCTGCCTGCGCGCGCCCAGCGTGACGGGGACGGCGGGGAGCGGAGACTCGGGCACGACGGGGAGGAGCGTATAGGCGGCAAAGCCGTAGTTCAGCAGGGCCTTGGCGTCGGCAAAGCGCTTGTCGCTCGTGCTGCCGCCGAGCACGACGGCGATGAGCTCCATGCCGTCCTTTTCCGCCGTGGCGCTGATGCAGTATTTGGCGGAGCTGGTCGAGCCGGTCTTGAGGCCCGTCGCGCCGGGATAGAAGCGCACGAGCTTGTTGGTGTTGACGAGCAGGGACTCCCCACCGCGCAGCGAATCCATCCAGATCGTCGTAAAGCGGCGAATATCGGGGTGGTGCAAAATGAGCTCGCGCGACATGAGCGCGATGTCGTAAGCGGAGGTGACGTGTCCCTCCGCGGGAAGGCCTGTGCAGTTGAGGAAATGCGTGTCGTTCATGCCGAGCTCCTTCGCCCGCGCGTTCATGCGCTCGACGAAGGCCTCCTCGCTGCCGGCGAGGTGCTCGCCGAGCGCGACCGCCGCGTCGTTGCCGGAGACGACGCAAACGGCTTTGATGAGGTCTTCCGCGCGCATCTGCTCGCCCTCTTTGAGCCAGATCTGGCTGCCGCCCATGGACGCGGCGTGCGCGCTGCCGGTGACGGTGTCGTCATACGAGAGCGCGCCGGAGTCAATGGCCTCCATGGTTAAAAGCAGCGTCATCACCTTTGTGACGCTCGCGCCCTCGCGCGGCGTGTGCGCATCCTTGGCGAAGAGCACCGTGCCGGTGGCCTTTTCCATCAAAAGAGCGGAGGGGGCGTCAAGTGTGAGTTCATCGGCGCGCACGGGGACGCACAGCAGGAGAGCAAAAATGAGCAGCAGCGGCAGGATTCGTTTCATGTCAGGGCTCCTTTCCTCGTTTGCAAAAGAATATGAAAGGATTTGGGGCAACATGAATATTTCGCCTTGAAATGACACGAAAGATATGATATACTCCCTGTGTTCGCAGGGTTGGTATATCGGTATTACAGCGGCTTCCCAAGCCGTTAAGGCGGGTTCGACTCCCGTACCCTGCTCCAAAAAAAGTCCACGACGAAAGTCGTGGACTTTTTTTGGATTCCGCGGGACATCAAAATGCTCGGCGGAAGTGAATTCCGCCTGCGCAAATGCTTTTGCGCAGCAAAAGCATTTCACGGCGCAAAAGCGCCGAGGGGACGGCGTGGGTAGGAGTGCCTGCGCAGATTGGTGGTGCGGGGCGCTGTTGCCGCTTTGCGGCAAGGCGCGATGGAGTTCAGGCGCGGCGCATGTATTCGCTTGCAGGGTGGACGTCGCTGATATTATAGCGCGGCAGTTGGTAGAGTGAATTGCCATAGCGCGCCCTGCCGTAAACGCCGGAGAAGGTGACGGAGAAATGCTGCTGCAGGAAAGGCTCGGCCCAGGGTTCCATCCTGCCGAGCGGGTAGGTGAAGGCGGTGGCACGCTGACCGGTTTCGAGAAGAATGCGGGTGACGCTGGTCTCAAGATCGTAGGAGATGCGCGCAAGGTAGTCCTCCTCCGATTCCCCGTCCCTGCGCTCGATGCCGTCGGCATCGTTGCGAATGTGGTGGTCGTTGGTGTGGGAGGCGAACTCGATAAGGCCGCTTTTCGCCATCTCGCGGCACGCATCCCAGGAGAGAAAGCCGCTTGCGCCCTCGTCGATGCGCGCGGTGATGAGCGAGACAGCGGCCTTTGCGCCATACTCCCGCAGCAGAGGGAAGGCGAGGGTGTAGTTGCTCTCGTAGCCGTCGTCAAAGGTGAGCAGCACCGCCTTTTGCGGCAGCGGCGCACCGCTGTCGAGCTGCCCGGCGGCAAGCTCGCGCGGAAGGATCGTCGTATAGCCCCTGTCGCGCAGAAAATCGAGATCGCGCCGCAGTCCGGAGATCGTCATGGTGTAATCCGTTGCCTGCGCGGGATCGTCGGTGAAGTTGTGGTACTCAAGGACGAAAAAGCGCCAGTCTGGCGCGGGCTTTTCAGCGCTGCTTTCCAGGACGGGCGCCGCCGCGGCGGAGAGCTCCGGCATGGCGCGCCGGTCGAGCTGCGGCGGTATGGGCGGCGGTGCGGGCGGCAGACGGTGCGCCTGCTGAAGCAGCGATACGCTCAGGGCGATGACAAGCAGGCGGACGGCTAGCTTGAAAAGCGAGGTCATGCCGCGGGAAAAGAGATTGAAGCGGCGCATTTTCGCTCACCCCCTTGCGCCCTTTACCTATATTAGACGGAAAAAACGCAAAAAAGTTCCCCAAAAGAGGGACTGCGGCTCCGCAGAGAAAGAAAGCAGGGCCCTGTCGCTTGCTTTTTGGGGACGTTTCCAATATACTAAGTAAGATTCTTGGATTTTTTGGAGGCGGCTACATGAAAAAAGTGGCGCTTATCACAGGCTCGTCCCGCGGCATCGGCCGCGCGACGGCATATCAGCTTGCGCACGACGGCTGCGCCGTGTGCGTGAACTATTATGAGAGACAGGACAAGGCCGACGAGCTCACGGCGCTGCTGCGCAGCGAGGGCTGCGAGGCCATCGCGGTGCAGGCGGACGTTTCCGTACGCGCGCAGGTGAACGACATGGTCGCGCGCTGCGAGCGCGAGCTTGGGCCGGTCACACTGCTCGTGAACAACGCAGGCGTTGCCGGGCAGGGGCTTTTTCAGGACGTGACGGACGAGGAGTGGGACCGCTACTTCGGCGTGAACCTCTGCGGCGCGCGCAACACGATCCAGGCGGTGCTGCCGCGGATGCTGCATGAAAAATGCGGCTGCATCGTGAATATCTCGTCGATGTGGGGCCAGCACGGCGCGTCGTGCGAGGTGACCTATTCCTGCACGAAGCACGCCATCATCGGCCTCACGCGCTCGCTTGCCATGGAGCTTGCGCCGAGCGGCATCCGCGTCAACTGCGTTGCCCCCGGCGTCATTGAGACGGACATGGTCAGGGCGCTGGGCGAGGAGACGATCCGCGACCTGAGAGAGCAGACGCCGCTCGGGCGCATCGGAACGCCCGAGGATATCGCCGCGGCGGTATCGTATCTTGCCTCGGAAAGAGCGTCGTTCGTCACGGGGCAGGTGCTGGCGGTGGACGGGGCGTTCGTGCTCTAAGGCGATTTACCGCCCCGTACTGCCGAAGCCGCCCTCGCCGCGCGCGGTTTCGGAAAGCGCGTCGACCTCTTCAAACTCCATCGGGAGGAAGGGCAGCAGCACGAGCTGGGCGATGCGGTCGCCGTGGCGGATGGTGCGCTCCTGCGTGCCGTCGTTGTGCAGGGCGATGAAGCATTCGCCGCGATAGTCGCTGTCGACCACGCCGACGCAGTTGGCGGGGCGCAGGTCCTGCTTGCTCGCAAGGCCGCTGCGGGCAAAGACCGCACCGAACGTGCCCTCGGGCAGCGCGAAGGCGAGACCCGTGCCGATCTTGAGGGTGTGGTGCGGGGGGATGATGACGGTTTCGTCGCCTTCCAGGCAGGCGCAGAGGTCGTAACCGGCGGCAAAGGCAGAGCCGCGCGCGGGAAGAACCGCATTTTCGCGGAGCTTTTTGATCTGGACCATGGACATGAGGGATTCCTCCTTTTGTGATCTGAGGCTCTATTATACGGGCTGCGGGAGAGAATTGCAAGCACGGCAGAAAAGCACAAAAAGGGAACGAATGACAGAAGAATAAGAATTTTCCCTTGCCAAATGCGCCCGCTTCTGCTATTATACTATGCTGTAGTGTTTCCGCCCGCAAAGGGCGCTTACAAAACGATCACCTTTTTGGAGGCTCGAATAGATGGCAAATAACAATAAGCGCGCAGAGCGTATGGCCAAGAGCGACCGCAACGTCAACCGCGCGATGATCCTGCTCACGGTCGGTCTGGTGGCTGAATTTTATCTGCTGATGGTAAACAATTACTTCGTCAAGGGCGCTGTGGGACAAGTCCTTGTGATGATGAGCGTTTTGAAGGTCCTCGGGATCGCCGGCGCCGCAGCTTTCGGCGCGGGGCTTGTGCTGTGGATCATGCGCAAAAAGTGGACGCGCTTCGCGCCTGCCGCGCCGTGGCTTCTGTGCGCGGGATTCTTCTTCGCAATGTCCTCTGAGCTGATGCTCAAGATCTATCCGCAGGGGACGAAGGCAATGTGCGTGCTTGTGCCGGTGGCGATGCTGCTGGGCATTGTGTTCCTGCTCTACCCGCGCGAGTTTTCGCTCCAGGCGCTTGCGCTGACGGCGGCGATGATGGCGATGTATCTTGTTCACCGCGGCGGCGGAAGCGAGACGTGGAGCACTCTTGTGATCGGGTGCAGCGTCTTTGCGGCACTTGTGATCGCGGCGCTTGCGATCGCCGTGTGCAAGGCGGGCAAGAACGAGGGCAAGCTTGAAAAGCTCGGCGGCCTTCGCATCGTGTCACAGGGCGGCAACTACAAGCTCATCTATGCGGTGCTGGGCCTGTGCCTCGCGGCCATCGTGATCGCGCTGTTCGCTTCCGGCATTGCCTATTACGGGCTGTGGGTGCTTGCTGCGGCGACCTTCCTGCTCGCGGTGTATTACACCATCAAAATGATGTAAGAAAAGCAAAATGAAAAGGACGAGTTCTTTTGAACTCGTCCTTTTTTGCGTGCATTTTCAGATATCGCGGCGGCCTTCGAGGGCGCGCATGAGCGTGGCGTCGTCGGCAAATTCAAGGTGTCCGCCGACGGGGATGCCGTAGGCAAGGCGCGTGACGCGCACGCCGAAGGGACGCAGGAGCCGGGCCAGGTACATCGCCGTCGCCTCGCCCTCGGTGTCAGGGTTCGTCGCCATGATGACCTCTTCGACGCCGCCCTGCGCCACACGGTCGAGAAGAGACTTGATCTCAAGATCGTCGGGCCCTACATGGTTCATCGGCGAGATGACGCCGTGCAGCACATGATAGCGGCCGTTGTACTCGCGCGCACGCTCGATGGCGACCACGTCGCGCGGATCGGCGACGACGCAGATGAGGTGCTCGTCGCGCTTTGTGGACGAGCAGATGGGACATAGCCCGCCGTCGGTCAAATTGCGGCAGACGGGGCAGAAGGTGACGGTGCGCTTGGCGTCGACGATGGCGTCAGCGAAGGCTTTGGCCTCGTCCTCGGGCAGGCTCAGCACGAAAAAGGCGAGGCGCTGGGCGCTCTTGCTGCCGATACCGGGCAGGCGCGCGAACTGCTCAACGAGCTTTTCAAGCGCCGCGGGAAAGTATTCCATCGGCCTTACCCTCTCAGCTCTTTGATCTTGGCGGGAATGTCGGCGGCCTTGTAGACGGCGGAGCCGGCGACGAGGACATTTGCACCCGCCTCGATGCAGGTCTTGCACGTCACAGCGTCCACACCGCCGTCGACCTCAAGCTCGCAGTCGAGGTTCCGCTCGTCGATGTAGCGGCGGATGGCGGCGACCTTGGGCATCATGTCGGCCATGAACTTCTGCCCGCCGAAGCCAGGCTCGACGGTCATCACGAGCACGATGTCGCACTTGTCGAGGAAGGGCAGCACCGCCTCGGCGCGCGTGTTGGGCTTTAAGACGACGCCTGCCTTCTTGCCCTTGGCGTGGATCTTATCGAGCGCGAGGGAGATCTTTTCGGGGGTGTCGGCCTCGACATGGCAGGTGACGAGGTCCGCGCCCGCGTCGCAGAACTGATCGACATAGCGCTCGGGCTGCACGATCATCAGGTGTACGTCGATGGGCAGCGCCGTGCGCTTGCGGATGGACTGAAGCACGGGGATGCCGATGCTGATATTGGGGACGAAGCAGCCGTCCATCACGTCGAAATGGACATAATCGGCGGTGGAAATGGCTTCAACGCCGGCGCCGAGCTCGGAAAAGTCGGCGGAGAGAATGGACGGTGCGATCTTGACAGACATGGAAATGGCCCTCCTGCGAAAAATTCTTAAACCTTATTGTAGCAAAGGCGGGGCACAAAAGCAATGCAAAAAAGAGGGGCAGGCCCCCTCTTTTGCGCGTTCGTGATTCAATTGCGGACGTAGTCGACGAACTGGAACTTGAGGCCGTTTTCCTCGAGCATCTCGCTCTCGTGCTCGATGCGCCAGTCGGGGCTGCTGTCGAGGCAGGGGAAGAAGCTGTCAGCGTCCGCCGAGGCGTATACCTTGGTGACGCAGACGCGCTCGCAGCGGTCGAGCAGCGCCATGTAGACGCTTGCGCCGCCGATGACGAGAGCGTCGTCCCCGCCGAGGGCGATGGCCTCGTCAAAGGAGTGGACGATCTCCGCACCGGGGATGCTGCGCTCGCGGCGGGTGAGAACGATGTTGCGGCGGTCCTTGAGGGGCTTGCCGCCGGGAAAGGTGTCGAGCGTTTTGCGCCCGAGGATGACGGTCCTGCCGACGGTGAGCGACTTGAAGCGCTTGAGATCGGCAGAGATGTGGAACAGCAGCGCACCTTCGCGGCCGATGCCCCAGTTTTGGGAAACGCAGACGATTGCAGTCATATTTGTGATGCTCCAGACTTTCTAAAGTGTTTTTTGTCCGGCAGGGATGCGTCAGATGGCGATGGGGATCGTTTCTTCAAAGGAACTGTATTCGTAACCCTCGAGATGGACGCTGTCGGGCGTGAAGGCGTAAAAATCCGTGACGGCGGGGTCAAGACGGAAGGTGGGGGCGGGGTGCTCCGGCTCTGCGAGCATCCGCTCGATGATGGGAATGTGACGGTCGTAAATGTGCGCGTCGGCGATGACGTGGACAAGCTCGCCCGCCCTGAGACCGGAGACCTGCGCGAGCATGTGCACGAGCACCGCATACTGGCAGACGTTCCAGTTGTTGGCGGCGAGCATATCCTGACTGCGCTGATTCAAAATGGCGTTGAGTGTGCCATTCGATACGTTGAAGGTCATGGAATAGGCGCAGGGGTAAAGGTGCATCTCGTGCAGGTCCTCGAAGTTATAGAGATTCGTCAGGATGCGGCGCGAGGCGGGGTTGTGCTTGAGGTCATAGAGCACGCGGTCGACCTGATCGAACAGGCCCTCCTTGTACTGGTGCTTCACACCGAGCTGGTAGCCGTAGGCTTTGCCGATGGAGCCTGTTTCATCCGCCCAGGAATCCCAGATGTGGGAGGAAAGGTCATGGACGTTGTTCGACTTCTTCTGCCAGATCCAGAGAAGCTCGTCTACCGCACTTTTGAGATAGGTGCGGCGGAGCGTGAGAATGGGAAATTCCTTTTGCAGGTCGTAGCGGTTGACAAGACCGAACTTTTTGATCGTGTGGGCGGGGGTGCCGTCGGCCCAGTGAGGACGAACGGTGAGGTCATCGTCGCGCACGCCGCTTTGCAGAATGTCGAGACAGTTGGCGCGGAAGACCTGATCGGCGTAGCTCATGGGAGCCTCCTTACTTCGTTTCGCAGCCCGCGGCGCGGATGGCGGCAAGCGCCAGTTCGAGCGTGGGGTCGACGTTGGGATAGTTGAGACGGTAAATGTCGAACGCGGGGGGCAGCTCCGTGCAGCCGAGGATGAGTACCTCCGCTCCGCGCGCGAGCAGATGCTCGCAGGCCGCGCGGAACGCGGCCGCGTCGTGCGCAAGGTCGCCCGCCTTGACGCCGTTGTAGATGATGTCCATGACGGCGGCCTGATCGGCGGCGTTTTCGGGGACGAGAAGCTCAATGCCGCTGCCCTCGAAGGTGCGCTGGTAGATGCCGGTCTGCACGGTGCCGTCGGTCGCAAGAAGGCCGGCGCACTTGACGCCGCGGGCTTTGAGCGCATCGCGCGTGATGGCGATCATGTGGAGAACGGGGATGGAAACGCTCGCGGCGACGGCATCATAAAAGTTGTGGGCGGTATTGCAGGGCATGATGAGAAGATCCGCGCCGATGGAGGCAAGGCGCTGGGCGCTCTTGACCATTTCGGGCACGGGATCCGCGCCGCCGTGCAGGAGCGCGGCGGTGCGGTCGGCAATGTTTGTGTTGGAGTCGATGCACACGCGGGGGTGGGCCTGATCGCAGGCGGCGGCGGTGTGCTCGGTGATCTTGCGGAAAAGGTCGGCGGTGGCGAGAGGGCCCATGCCGCCGAGGATCCCGATGACTTTTTTCTTACTCATGGAGCAGCCCCTTTTCTTTCTTTTCGAGCAGCTTCTGCGCGTTTTCGGGCAGGGCGGCAAGCTCGCGGTCGCGCAGGATGATGCGCTTGAGGCCTTCAACGGCGACCTTGACGGAAGCGGAGGTGTCTTCGCTCATGTCCTGATCGAGGCCAGCCTTCTCGCGCTCCTGATTCCATACAACATGGAAGCAGGAACCGCAGCGGCAGCCGAGCGCGGCGGCGACGACGAACATCGCGGCGGACTCCATCTCGCTCGCCTTGACACCGAGACGCTTCCAGCTCTCCCACTTTTGAAGGAGCTCGTAGTAGACGGGGCTCTTTTCGGGGCTGTGCTGGCCGTAGAAGCTGTCCTTGCACTGGACAACGCCGGTGTGCGTCGGGTAGCCGAGGGCGAGAGAGGCCTCGCGCAGGGCAAGGGTGATGTCAAAGTCGGCGACGGAAGGGAACTCAATGGGCGCATACTCGCGCGAGGTGTGCTCAAAGCGGATGGCGCCGGTGGCGACGACGATATCGCCGGACTTGACGGAGAGGTCGATGCCGCCGCAGGTGCCGGTGCGGATGAAGGTATCCGCGCCGAGCTGGTGCAGCTCTTCCATGGCGATGGCGGCGGAGGGGCCGCCGATGCCGGTGGAGCAGACGGAGGCCTTCTCCCCGAGGAGGGTGCCGGTATAGGTGGTGTACTCGCGGTTTTGCGCGACGAGGTGGGCATCGTCGAAAAGAGCGGCGATGGAGGAACAGCGGCCGGGGTCGCCGGGCATGATGACATAGCGGCCGACTTCGCCCTGGGCGCAGTGAATATGATAGAGTCGTTCCAGTTCGTGCATGATGAAAGCGCTCCTTTTCTATCAATTGATAGAAAAATTATATCAGATGAAAAAGAGCTGTGCAATGGTACAGAAGTAAAGATATGAGAGAATATGGCCTTGAACTTTGTGCGCATGGCAATTATAATAGGGCCGAAAAATGCAAAAAGCGAGAAAAGAGGAATGAATGATGGCATATAAGACGGCCCTTTTTGATATGGACGGCACGCTGCTCGACACGCTCGAGGACCTGCGCGACAGCACGAACCACGTGCTGCGCGAGATGGGCTATCCGGAGAGAAGCCTGGAGGAAATGCGCCGCTTTGTCGGCAACGGGGCAGAGATGCAGATCCGCCGCGCCGTGCCGGAGGGAACGAGCGAGGAGAATATCGCGAAGGCGCTGAGGGCGTATCGCGCGTACTATCAGGAGCATTGCCGAATCAAAACGAAGGTCTACGATGGGTTGCTGGACATGCTGGGCGCGCTGAAAGCGCGCGGCGTAAAGACAGCGGTGGTGTCGAACAAGCCGGACGCGGCGGTGAAAAAGCTGAGCGAGGAGTATTTCGGCGGCCGGATGGACTATGCCGTCGGCGCGAAGGAGGGCGTGCGCTGCAAGCCGTATCCTGACCTGGTGGACGATGCGCTCAAGGCGCTTGGCGAAACGCGCGAGGGCGCGGTGTTCATCGGAGATTCCGAGGTGGACGTGCAGACGGGGCTGAACGCCGGGCTGCCGGTCATCGCGGTGAGCTGGGGCTTCCGCTCGCGCGAGACGATCACCGCAGCGGGCGCGACGGTCATCGCGGACGATGCGCCGGCGCTCACGCGACTGCTGCTCGAAGAATAAGAGAATCAAGACGAAATAGGGGCGGACCGCCTGAAAAAAGCGGTCCGCCCCTATTTTTTTGCCCAAAAACGAGACGGCGTGCACCGGAACGTGCAACAAAACGGGGTGCGCGGGGTGGAAGTGAAAAGAGAAATGCGAATGGGGGGGATACGATGGCGAAAAAGGAGCTTCGGCGCGAGGATGTGATCGAGGCGCTCAGAAAGATCGCCTTCGGCAAGGCGAACCACGGCGTGGAGCTGATGTACCTTGAGAAGGTGACGCCGCAGCGGGTGCAGCGCATGGACCTTTCGGCGGTGTCGGAGATCAAGCGGGGGGCGAACGGAGCGGTGGAGGTGAAATTCGTCGACCGCGTGAAGGCGCTCGGCGTGCTCTACGAGATGCTCGGCAGCGGCGGCGAGGACGAGACGGAGGAATTCCTGCAGGCGCTGGAGCAGGCGGGAGAGGAGAGAGACGATTGGCGGGCGTAAAGAAGTTTTCCGCCAAGCAGAAAGAGGCAATGACCTGGTGGGCGAACCCGAAGTACCTGCAGTTTGACGCGATCATCTGCGACGGGGCGGTGCGAAGCGGGAAGACGCTCTCGATGGGCATCGGTTTTTTTCTGTGGGCGATGAAGCGCTTCGACGAGCGGCAATTCGCCCTGTGCGGGAAGACGATCGTGTCGCTGCGGCGCAACGTGCTGCATGAGATCCTGCCGTGGCTTGGCGGTCTTGGGTTCCGCTGCGAGGAAAAACGCAGCGAAAACCTGCTGATCGTGCGCTGCGGTGGGCGGGAGAACCGCTTTTATCTCTTCGGCGGGCACGACGAGGGGAGCGCGGCGCTCATTCAGGGCATCACGCTCGCGGGCGTACTCTTCGACGAGGCGGCGCTGATGCCGCGCTCCTTCGTGGAGCAGGCGAGCGCGCGATGCAGCGTATCGGGCAGCAGGCTGTGGTTCAACTGCAACCCCGAGGGGCCGCAGCACTGGTTTTACCGCGAGTGGATCCTGCGCGCGGAGGAGCGCGGGGCGCTCTACCTGCACTTTACGATGGAGGACAACCCCTCGCTCTCGCCGCGCATCCGCGCACGGTACGAAAAGGCGTACAGCGGTACCTTTTACCGCCGCTTTGTACTGGGCGAGTGGACGGCGGCGAAGGGACTCATCTACGACTTTTTTACGCCCGAGGAGTATTGCGCGGGTGTGCCGGAAAAGCCGTGGGAGAGAGTGCGGGTATCCGTTGACTACGGGACGGTGAACCCGATGAGCTTTGGACTGTGGGCGCTGAGGGGCGGCGTGTGGTACCGCGTGAAGGAATACTACTACGACGCGCGGAAGGAGGGCAGGCAGAAGACGGACGCGGAGTATCTCGAAGATCTCAGGCGCTTTACCGAGGGAGAGACGGTGGAGAAGGTCATCGTTGACCCGTCGGCGGCGAGCTTTATCGAGGCGGTGAGGCGCGCGGGCTTTCCTGTGAGCCGCGCGGACAACAACGTGGCCGACGGGCTGCGGGTGACGGCGGACCTCTTGAAGCGGGGAAAGATCGTGATCTGCGAGGGGTGCGAAAACAGCCTCAAAGAGATCGCGCAGTACTGCTGGGAGGACGGCGGCACGGGGCGCGACAGGCCAAGAAAGGAAAAAGATCACGCGATGGACGAGATGCGGTATTTTGCCATGTCGATCGCGGGAAGAGGACGCGGAGGCGCGATCGCGCTGCGCGCGGTGGAGCGCACGGCGCGCTGAACAAAACGAAAAGGAGAGGGCGAAGATGAAAAGACGCTTTCAAAAGGAGAGGAGCACGGGCGGAGAGGCGGCGGTGCAGCTGAGAAGCGCCGGGCAGCGCACATTCGGCGAGCTGGAGCGCTATGTGCCGCTGCTGGACGGGGAGACGGCGCTCTACCGCATGGTGCGCGAGGCGGTGCCAGTGGTGGACGCGGCCATCGGCAAGATCATCCGGCTGTCGAACGGCGTGAAGGTCTACTGCGAGGATCGGAACGCAGAGCGGGAACTGGGGCAGTTTTTGCGCGAGGTGCCGGTGGGGCGCGGCCAGCACGGCATCTACGCGTTTCTCGACTGCTACCTTGATTCGCTCATCACCTGCGGGCGAGCGGTGGGCGAGATCGTGCCGGATGCGGCGGGGCGCGAGATCGCGGCGGTGCTGTGCGCGGACGTTTCGCAGGTGGAGGTGCACGAGGGGGAGAACCCGCTGGACTTTTATCTTGCCGGGCGGGACGAGTGCGGGCGCAGTGTGAGGCTTGCCTACCAGGATCTGCTGCTCTTCACGCCCTATAACCCCGAGGCGGACCACCCCTACGGCGTGTCGATGCTGCGCTCGATGCCGTATCTGACGGGGCTGCTCATCAAGATCTACGACGCGATGGGGAAAAATTGGGAGCGCTGCGGCAACGTGCGCTTTGCGGTTGTCTACAAGCCGCAGGGCGAGGAGCTGGACCGAGGGGCGGCGCAGGAGCGCGCCGAGCAGATCGCGGAGGAATGGTCGCGGGCGATGCAGGAGAGCAGAAACGGCAGCGTGCGCGACTTTGTGTCGGTGGGGGATGTGTCGATCAAGGCCATCGGCGCGGACAACCAGATCCTCGACAGCACGACGCCGGTGCGGCAGATCCTTGAGCAGCTGGTGGCAAAAACGGGGCTGCCGCCGTTCATGCTGGGACTGAACTGGTCCTCGACCGAGCGGATGAGCGCGCAGCAGGCGGATATGCTCACGAGCGAGATCACGGCGCTGCGGCGCACGCTCACGCCGGCGGTGGAGCGCATATGCGCGCTGTGGCTGCGCCTGCACGGCTACGGCTGCCGCTTTACGGTGGACTGGGAAGATATCAATTTGCAGGACGAGGTGGAGGAAGCAAGAGCGGCGCTCTACTTGCAGCAGGCGCGCAAGCTGAGAGTGGAAAATGACGAAGCGGAGGAGAAATGATGATGGAAGTGAAAAAAGAGAGCCGGGGAGTGAAAAACAGCGCGGTGACGAACGAGGAGCTCAGTGCCATCAACGCCTTTACCAAGCGCGCGCTCGGCGCGGACGAGGTATACACCTTTGCCGTGCGCCTGTGCGACAACGAGGTGGACCGGGACGGCGAGCGCTTCCCACGCGCAACGCTTGAGGAACTGGCGGAACTGTTTGTGGGCAAGAGCGGCATTTTTGACCACGAGTGGAGCGCAAAGGGACAGGCGGCGCGCATCTACCGCACGGAGGTGGTGGAGGAAGAGGGCGCTTGCTCCGCAGGCGAGGGGCGATGCTATCTCAAGGGATATGCCTACATGCTGCGCGGCGGCGCGAACGACGCGCTGATCGCCGAGATCGAGGGCGGCATCAAAAAAGAGGTGAGCGTTGGGTGCAGCGTGGCGCATTGCAGGTGCTCTGTGTGCGGCGAGGAGATGGGCAAATGCGCCCACCGAAAGGGTGAGAGATACGGCGGGAAGCTCTGCTGCGCGGAGCTGACGGAGGCGCAGGACGCCTATGAGTGGAGCTTTGTTGCAGTTCCTGCACAGCCGCGCGCAGGTGTTTTGAAGCGCTGCGGCGGCGGAGAGGCGGGAACGCTCAAGATGCTCGTCAAGCGCCGCGGGTCGCGCGCGAATCTTGAAGAGCTTGAGACGCTTGAAAAGCAGGCGGCGCTCGGTGCGCGCTATATGAGCGCGCTGCGCGGAGAGGTGAAGCGCTGGATGCTGGTGGCGGAGCAGGAGGCGGACGGAGAGACAGTTGAAAAGATGCTGGAAAAGCTCGACGAGGGCGAGCTGAAGGCCATGGAGCGCATCTATCATGCGCGCGCGGCGAAGAAGCTGGGGCTGCGCACGCAGCTCACCTACGGCAAAAAGACGAAGGCAGCGGAGGACGAGAGCGACTTCCGCGTATAAAAAGGGCCAAAAAGCGGCGGCGCTTTTGGAATAAAAACGGAGGAGGAACTTTTATGGGCATTTCTTATCAGGGCATCGGCGAATGGTGCGCGACGCTCAAGTGCGGCGCGGGCGTGAGCGAGGACACGGTGGTCAAGGTCGGCGCAGACGGCGCGGCGGCAAGATGCGGCGCGGAGGACGCCTTTTGCGGTGTGGTGCGCTCAGTCGCGCGCGACGGCAAGGCTTGCAGCGTGCAGCTCGGCGGCATTGTCAGACTGCGCTACAGCGGCGACACGGCTCCGGCGGCCGGCTACAGCAAGCTTACTGCCGACGGTACGGGCGGCGTGAGCGTGAACGCGGCGAAGGGCAGAGAGTATCTCATCCTGAATGTGGACAGCATGGAGAAGACCGTGGACATCAAGCTTTAAGGAGGAAAAGGAACAATGGCATATCAGTATGAAAACGTGAAACTTGAAAAGGGTATGTACGGCCAAAGCGGCAAGAGCTTTCTGAAGGTGCTCGAGGGCCTTGACCCGAGCGAGAGCTATCAGGGCACGGCGCTCGAGGGGCTGGACGCCTTCCAGCGACAGCTCAAGCGCTTTGACATCCACGTTAAGGGCGCGGGCAGCGACATGGTGGAAAAGTTCTTCCACACGAGCGAATCGTCCGTGCTGTTTCCGGAGTTCGTCTCCCGCGTGGTGCGCCAGGGCATGGAGAGCGACATCCTGCCCGACATCACCGCGACGGTGACGAACTTTGACGGGATGGACTACCGCTCCATCGCGTCCGTTCCGACGGACGACGACAAGGAGCTCAAGCGCGTGGAGGAGGGCGCGAGCATCCCGACGACCAGCATCCGCACACAGGAGAATCTTGTGAAGCTCCACAAGCGCGGCAGAATGCTGGTGGCGTCCTACGAGGCGATCCGCTTCCAGAGACTCGACCTCTTCTCTGTGACGCTGCGCCAGATCGGCGCGTACATCGCGCGTATGCACCTGAAGGACGCCATCGAGGTGCTGATGAACGGCGACGGCAACGGCAACGCGGCCGACCGCTACACCGTCGGCGATGCGGGCGTTGGCGGCGCAAAGGGGACGCTGAGCTACGATGCGCTGCTGGGCTTCTGGTCGCAGTTCGACCCCTACACGATGAACACGCTGCTGATGGGCAACGACATGATGCTGAAAATGCTCAAGCTGCAGGAATTCCAGAACCCGCTGACGGGTCTCAACTTCCAGGGCACGGGTACGCTTACGACCCCGCTGGGCGCGAAGCTCCTGCGCACGAGCGCAATGCCCGAGGGCAAGATCATCGGCCTTGATAAGAACTATGCGCTCGAGCGCATCTGCGGCAGCGAGGTGCTGGTGGAGTATGACAAGCTCATCGACCGCCAGCTTGAGCGCGCGGCCATCACGAGCATTTCCGGCTTTGCAAAGCCGTATCAGGAGGCCTCGAAGGTACTGTCCTTGCAGTAAAAAAGTGAGGAGGCGACGAAATGGCGGAGAGCATGAGCGGGCGGATCCTTGCGATCGCCTGCGCGATGACAAAGGCGGACGAGAGCGAGCGGGAAACGCTTGCGCTGCTGTGTGCGGCGCAGGAGGAGGCGCTTGAAAAGCAGCTGAGAGACGGCGTTTCCAAGGAGATGTGCGAGAGCGCGTTCATCTGCGCGGCGGCGTTTTTGGCGGCGGCGGCGCTGGAAAGCGCGAGAGCGGGCGGGGAGGAGCTATCCTCCCTGCGCGCGGGCGACCTGACGGTGACGAAGCGCGCATCCGGAGAGAGCGGCAGGCGGCTTGAGGCACTGTGCGCGCAGGCGCGGATGCTGATGCGGCCCTATACAAAGGGCGGCTCGTTCTGCTTTTTCGGGGTGCAGGGATGAAGAAGATGCTGAGCGAAGCGTTTGAGCGCTATGGGATGAGCGCGGAGGTGCGCCGCGGGGAAAACGCGGTGCAAACGAAGGCTTTTGTCCAGCCGCTGCGGCGCGAGAGCGGAGAAGAGCCGTTTTCCGTGACGGTGCTGGGCGCGGTGAGCGAGCAGTGCTGGCGCTATCTCGGGCCGGCGGAGGTCGAGATCGAGATGGGCGACCGCGTGGTTTGCGGGGGGACACAGTACGTCGTGCGCAGAGCTGCGCCGTTCTATGCGGGCGAGGAGATCGTCTATTACTGGGCGATCCTGCATCCGGAGGAGGCGGGCGCATGACGGCGGTGAAGCAGGTAAAGCGCGCGGTGGCGGCGGCCATCGCCGCTGCGGGCGGCGCGGCGGAGGAGAGCTACAGCGCGGAGAAATTCAAAATGAGCGAGAGCGCCGTGACGGCGGTCGGCGTGCGGGAAACGGTCATCGAGCCTGGCGGGGGACTTGAATACCTCGGACGGCGGACGGACGAGGGGACACAGGAAGCACGCGAGGTGTACGGCAGGAGAATGGCGCTCAAGCTTTCAATGGACGTTTTCGCACCGCGCGCTCTTGGCGCGGACGGCTGCGAGGAGGCGGCGGAGCGCGTGATGCAGGCACTGATGACGGCGCTGCCGGAGGGGCTCAAGCTGCGCGAGCTGCACCTTGGGCAGACGGAATGGGACAAGGTGACGGGAATGTTCCGCCTGCGCGCGAGCGCGGCATACGAGGCGTATTTCCTCTGCGAGATGGCGGAGGATGAGACGGTATTTACCGATTTTGTTTTGAAAGGCACGGTGAAAGAACGTGAACAGTATGATCCATGAGCGGCCGGGCGTGTATTCGTCCTACGACGCATCGAGCGTGGTGAGCGCACGCACGGCAGCGAAGACCATCGGCGCGGCGGCGGCCGCGGCGAAGGGAGAAGCGAACAAAGTGTACCTCATCACCTCTTATGAGGAGGGCAAGAGCACATTCGGCGAGGACGAAGACGGCGCGCAGGGTATGAGCACGCTGCTGAAGATGCTCTTTTTGAACGGCGCGGGCGCGGTGAAGGCGGTGGCCGTCGGCAAGGGCGCGACCGGCGCGGCGGACTACGCGAGCGCGTTTGCGGCGCTCGACGAGGAGGAAGATGTGGGCATCGTGGTGTGCGACAGCACGTCGGCCGAGGTGCACCAGAGCCTTAAAACGGACGTGGAGAACGCATCGAAGGCGCGCCGCGAACGCATTGCGGTCGTGGGCGGCGCAAAGGAGAGCGTGGCGCAGATGACGGAGCACGCAAAGAAGCTCAACAGCGAGCGCGTGGTGCTGGTGGGGCCGGATATCATGCTGGATGACGGCGCAGAGGCGAGCGCGGTGTTCGCGGCTGCGGCGGTGGCGGGCGCGATCGCGCAGAGCAGCGATGCGTCCGTTCCCATCAACGGCGCGGTGCTTTCCGGCATCGCCGGCGTGAGCAAGCGCCTCGGCGACAACGAGATCGACCAGCTCGTGCGCGGCGGCGTGACGCCCATCGAGTACGTGGGCGGTGTGTGCTCGCCGGTGCGCGGCATCACGACGAAGACAACGAGCGGCGGCGCGGCGGACACGACGTGGCGTGAGCTGACGACGATCCTGATCGCCGACGAGGTCATCCCGACGATCCGCAGCGCGCTGCGCGCACGCTTTGCCCGCAGCAAGAATACAGCCCAGAGCCGCGGCGCGATCCGCTCGCAGGTGGTGCTCGAGCTGGAGGAAATGAAAAACCGCGAGATCGTGGACAGTTACGGCGAGGTGCTGGTGAGCGCGCTTGCGAGCGACCCGACGGTGTGCCAGGTGGAGTTCAGCTTCACGGTGGCGCACGGGCTGAACCGCATCTATCTGACGGCGCACATCACGGTATAAGGAGGGAAAATGATGGCGAATACGGTCTTACCGCTGAGCAGCGACATCTATCTGGAGGTGGACGGCAAAAAGGTCGCGGTGGTGCAGAGCTACACGACCAAGGCCACCCGCACGAGCCGCGAGATCGAGGCCTTTGGCGAAAACGAGCCGGTGGCGACGATCGCGGGCGCGAATAAGTACACGCTGGAGCTCAGCCGCCTGTACGCGACGGACGAGGCCATCGGTGACGGCATCAACTTTTACGAGCTGAACGACTTTTCACTCGTAATCTGCAAGCCGGATAAGCGCATCATCTACTCGCAGTGCCGCTGGAGCAGCATTGAAGAGGCGGGCAAGCTCGGCGACCCCGCCGCGGAGAAGGTGACGATCATCGCGCGCAAGCGCATGGAGATCATGAACTGATGGACGGGGCGCTTTTGAGCTTTCTCGGGCGCGAGAGGGAAGAGCGCGTGCGCATCGGCGAAAGAGCGTGCGTGCTGCGCCTGCTCTCGGCCCGCGAAACGCTCGCGCTGCGGCGCGAGATCGCGCAGGAGGACTGCCGGGACGAGGAGGAGCAGGCACTGCGGGCGAACGCGGCGCTGCTGCGGCGAAGCCTGCGGGAAAACGAGAACGGCGCGGCGGTCTTTGCGAGCGCGGAGGATGTGGAAAACGCGCTGAGCGTCGGAGAGATCAACGCGCTCGTATCGCGCTACGCGCTGCTCGACGGGGCGGGCAACCCCTCGTGCGAGGACGAGCGCGAGCGGGTGGAAGCACTAAAAAAAGCCTGGAGCACGCGCCCTACGAGCGGCTGAAATGGCGCGTGCTCCGATATGCCGGGGCGCTGCCGAGCGAAAAAAGAGCGCAGGAGATGACGGACGGGGACTATCTCTACTGCCTGATGCACGAGCTGCTCGACCGGGAGGAAGCGCTGGAGCGGATGTGTCCTGCGTGTAGGCAGCGCGCGGAGGAGGCGCGGTGCAGCGTTTGCGGAGAACTGCTCGCCGATACGGCGGGCGGGGACAACGCGGGCTTTGACATGGCGCGCTACCTGCGCATGAAGGAGGGGAGAAAGGCTTGAACTACATTGAGTGGGTGCTCTTGCGCGGCACGGAGCTGTGGCGCGAGAGGGAGAAGACGCTCAGAGAGCGCCTGTCCCGTCCGGCGGCGAAGAGCATCGGCGCGGCGGAAAAGAACGGCGACACGGCGGACGCCGGGGAAGAAGCGGCGCCGGCGCGGAATGAACGCAGGGAGAACGCGGCGGACGGGGAAACGGGGAGCGCGGCGGCGCGGGCAATGCAAAAACTGCGCGGCGCACCCGGCGCGCCCTCATCTGCGCGGGAGGAAGCGGAGGGGCGCGCAGCGCCGGTGGGCATGACGGCGCACGCGACCGCCCCTCTGTGGGAGAAAAGCGCGACGCACGGCGGCGGGAGCGCGGCGGTATGGCTCCGGCAGGAGCTGGGGAAGAACATGACCGCTGCGGCGGGCATTGCAGCGGCGAAAGAGCGGGACGCCTTCACACTCTCGCAGGAGCGGGAGATGCGGGAGACGGAAGCCTTTTCACAGAGCCTCGAGCGCGACGCGCGGCGCTATGACGGCGGCTTTTTATTCTACTGAGAGAGGACGAGAGAAGAATGAACCTTGCACCGATGCGATACAAGGACTATGTGTGGCCGCACAATCCGGAGACATATACCATCCGCTTTCAGCGGCGTGTGGCGGTGGCGAAGGTGCCCTTCGGGCGCTACGGGATGCAGGATCTGGGACTGAGCTACCGCGTGATGGAGGGCGAGGGCGTCTTTGCGGGGAAGGGCGCCTACGACGAGTTCAAAAAGCTGGCGTCGGTCTTCTATCAGGGCGGGGCGGGACTGCTGATCCATCCGGTGTGGCAGGCGGCGCAGGCATATTTTGTGTCGCTCGAGCTTGCCCAGCAGCCGCTTGAGAACTATGTGCGCTATCGCTTTGCCTTCTGGGAGACAAGCCCGCTCGACGCGTCGCTCATCCGCGTGGATGAGGCGGGCGGAAGCGGGAGAAGCGCGAAGGGAACGACGGGCGGCGCGGTCCATACGGTGCATCGCGGGGATACGCTGTGGGGCATTGCAAATGCGCGCGGCGTGACGCTTGCGGCGCTTCTGAGGGCGAATCCGCAGATCAGAAACCCGAATCTTATCGCGGTGGGAGAGCGGGTGATCCTGCCGTGATGAAGGGGTATATCACGACCTGCGACGGCGTGCAGTATGAGCTGCCGACGCTGCTGCGGTGGGAGTTTTCCTACACGGGCAGTGTGCCGTGCGACAGCTTTTCACTCAGGTGTCCCTACGACCCGGCGATGGCGGAGACGCTGCGCCGCGCGGTGCGCTTCCGCGCGCGGGAGGACGGCGCAACAGAGTTTGCGGGCGTGATCGACGAGACGAATGTGACGTGCGATGAAAAGGGGATGCAGCTGGAGCTGAGCGGGCGTGGCCTTGCCGCGCTCCTGCTCGACAACGAGGCCGAAGCGGTGAGTTATGAACGGGCGACGATGGGAGAGATCCTCAAAAATCACGTGACGCCGTACGGCATCCTCTGCGCGGGCTATGACGAGGCGGCGGCACCGCGTTACCGCGTGGCGAACGGGTCGAGCCAGTGGAAGGTGCTGCACGACTTTGCGGCGCTGCACGGGGGCATTGAGCCGTATTTTAACAAGAGCGGGGCGCTTGAACTGAGGCGTTCGCGCTCCGGCGCGGATGTGACGATCGACGAGCGGACGGGCGTGACGGCGCTTGCCTACTGCGACAGGCGCTACGGCGTGATCGCCGAGGCGCTGGTGGTGGACAAAAAGGCGGGCGTGCGCCGGAGCGTGAAAAATGCCGCCTTCTGCGCGCGCGGCGGTACGAGCCGAAGGGTCTTCTATGTGCCGGCAAGGAGCGGCGCGCAGGCGATGCGCTGCACGGGCGAGTATCAGATCAAAAAATCGGAGGAGGGGGCGGAGACACTGCGTGTGACGATCGCGGGAAAGTTTTCCGCTGCCCCCGGCGACATAGCGCAGGTGAACGGGACGAAAGTCGGCGTGAGCGGACGGTTCCGCGTGATCGAGAGCTCGCGCCGCTTCAGTGAGAGCGGAGAGACGAGCGAGCTATGCTTGCAGAGGGAGTGAAGACGATGTGGTTATCGAAAAAACTGGCGGCGCATGAGTTGCAGGATGTCGCCTCGGCGCAGGACGGCACGGTGACGATCGAAGGCGGCGAGCTGGCGGTTTTCAGCAGCGGGGAAAAGCGAGAGGTGAAGACCGTGGGGCCGGGCGGCTACGAGTGGCAGCCGTGCAAGGGTGAGGATGTGCTCATCGTGCGCGGGGGGACCTTCGGCGAGGAGAGCTATGCTGTGGGCGTGCCGGAGCAGGCGGGCGAAGCGCTTGCACCGGGAGAGGTGCGCATCCGCTCCGCTGCGGGGGCGGAGATCGTGCTGCACAACAGCGGCAGGATCGACATCAACGGCTTATTGTTCATCAACGGCGTGCCGTTTCTGGCGCTGGGAGGATGAGAGATGGAGTTGAAGATCAAGGATCGGGACTATGTATCCGACGGCGCGGGCGCTCTCGTGCGCGCGAGCGGCCGGGAGGAGCTTTTGGAGCGCGTGCTCTACAAGCTGAGCGTGCGGCGCGGAAGCTTTCCGCTTGCACCGGAGCTTGGAAGCGAGCTGCACCTTTTGTGGCGGGAGAAGGGAGAGAGACGCGAGACGGCGGCGAAGCGGTATGTGGCGGAGGCACTGGCGGAGGAAGCGGGGGTGACGGTGAGCGGCGTTTCTTTGGAGCAGAAGGGCGACCTTCTGCTGCTGCGCGCCGCGCTGCTCTATGAAGGCGAGACACTTGAAGTGAGCGTGAGGATCGGGGGAGAGTGAGAATATGGAAGAGTTGAGGGCGATCTACGAGCGGATGCGCGCGGCGTTCGCGGAGGAGACGGGGTTTGTGCCGAACGACGGCTGCGACATGATGGTACGCCTGTACGCGCTGGCGGCGGAGGTGCAGTCGCTGCTGGCGCAGGCGGACTGGGTGCTTGATCAGAGCTTCCCACAGACGGCGCAGGGGCAGTATCTGGACTACCACGCCGAAACGCGCGCGCTGACGCGCCTTCCGGCGGCGAGGGCAACGGGCGTGCTGCGCTTTTCCGCGCCGTCGGCAGCGGCGACGGACTATGAGATCGAGGCGGGGAGCGTTGCAATGACCACGGGCGGCGCGCGCTTTGAAACGACGGAGAAGGCAACGCTCAGAAAGGGCGAGACGAGCGTCGACGTGCCGGCGCGCGCCGTGGAGGCGGGGGCGCACGGCAATGCCATTGCGGGGGCGGTGCACGTGATGTCGGTATATCCCGTGGGCATTACGCGCTGCGAGAATCCGGAGGTCTTTTCCGGCGGCAGCGACGAAGAGAGCGATGAGAAGCTGCGCGAGCGCGTGCTGGAGAGCTATCGGCGGCTGCCGAACGGCGCGAACGCGGCCTTTTATGAGCAGGAGGCGATGCGCTTTCCAAACGTGGCTGCGGCGAAGGCGGTGGGCCGCGCCCGCGGCATCGGCACGGTGGACGTCTACGTTTCGACGCACGGCGGCGCGCCGGGGGAAGCGCTGCTCGGCGAGATCAGGTCGGCCTTGCAGAAAAAGCGCGAGATCGCGGTGGATGTGGCGGTCAAGGTGCCGGCGGAGAAACGCGTTGATGTGACGGCGGAGCTGGAGGCAGAGCAGGGCTGGACGATGCGGGAGATCACGGATGCGGCGCAGGAGGCGTTGCAGGCGTATTTTACCGGCGAGCGGCTGGGCGAGCCGGTCTATCGGGCGAAGCTTGCGAGCATCCTCTACAGTGTGCCGGGCGTAAAGAACTACCATCTGCTCGCGCCGGCGGAGGATGTTGCGGTGGACGCGACGGAGCTGCCGGTGCTCGGCGAGGTGAGGCTCACGGAGATCGGAGCGGGTGGAGCATGACATATTACGACTATCTTTGCGCGCTGCTGGAGCCGATGCGCATTTACCGCACCGAGCGCGGCAGCATCAGCGGCGGCGAGCTGTACGCCGCGGGTCAGGCGCTGGACGGGGCGCTTGCGCGCATGGACTATGCCGAACGCGAGAGCATTCTGCCGCTTGCCGAGGGCGAGGGGCTTGCGCGGCGGGAAAAGCTCTTCTCCCGCTGTCCGGTGCACGCTTCGACCGCGCTGCGGCGCGAGGCCATCGCCGCGCTCGGGCGCATCAGCGCCGACAGCTTTACGCTGGACGCGATCAACTCGACGCTCGGCGGCTGCGGCATTCGGGCGATCGCGGAGGAGACGGAAAAGAAGGGGACGGTGAAGGTCTGCTTTCCAAACACGGTGGGTGTGCCGGAGGATTTTCCGCAGGCGGAGCGCATCATCCTGGATATCATCCCCTGCCATCTGCTGGTGGAGTTTTACTTCCGCTATCTCACATGGCGCGAGTGCGAAGAGCAGGGCTTTACATGGGAAACGGTGGAAAACGCGCGCCACAGCTGGGAGAGCTTTGAAAAGGCGGTGGCGGATGCATGACGGAGCAGGAGCTTTCGGTCAAGCTGACGGAAACCGAGCAGCGCGCAAGGTCCAACACGCACCGCATCGAGAAGCTGGAACAGCAGCAGAAGGACCTGAATAAGCTGGTAACGGCAGTGGAGGTGCTCGCCTCGCGCGAGATGGGCGTGGAGCGCGACGTGAAGGAGATCAAGGCGGATGTGAAGACCATCACGCAAAAGGGCGGGAGACGATGGGATGCAATGATCGACCGCGTGCTGTACGTGCTCATCGGGGCGGCGATCTCCCTGCTGATGACCGGGGGGAGCATATGAAGAGAAGGCGCGCGAGAAAGCGGCACATGAGCTTTTCCAAGCTCCTGCTGCTGCTCGAGAGCGGGATCGTGCTGTACACGACCTATGAGGGCTTTGCGCTGGCGAAAATGGCGGTCGCGGCAGCGTTCGCGGGAACGCTGCCGTGGATCGCGACGATGGTGACGGCGGCATGGGGCGCCTACGGAACGAGCGCGGCCTGCTATTACGCAAAGGCGAAGGCGGAGAATACATGCGGCGGCGTGACGTATGAAACGGCGTGCCGCGGCATTGACTGCGAGAGGTGAGGATATGGAGCTTGTGAAAAAGAGACTGGCGAATCTTCTGAGTGTGAAGAGCATCGTGACGATCTGCCTGACGGTCACCTTTTGCGTCCTGACGGTGCAGACAAAGGTGACGCAGGAGTTCAACACGGTGTATCTCATGGTGATCGCGTTCTATTTCGGTACGCAGAACGGCAAGACGCAGGAGGAGACGTAAGATGCGGCACAGCCGGGACATTGACGATCTGCGCGCGGACGTGGCGGCGAACTGCCGGGCGCTGATCGCCCTTGCCGAGCGCGAGGGGCTGCGCGTGCTGGTGGCCGAGACGGTGCGCGACAGTGAGTATCAGCAAATGCTCGCGAAAAAGGGCTACGCGGCCGCGGGGGCGGTAACGCCGTCGTTCCACGCCGATCATGCAGGACTGGCCTTCGACATTTGCAAAAATGAGAAGGGCCATGCGTATGACGATCCTGCGTTTTTTGCGCGGATGGGAGAGCTTGGGAAAAGGGTCGGTTTTTCGTGGGGCGGCGACTGGCGGAGCTTTCCCGACCGGCCGCACTTCCAGTGGGATGCGGGCGGAACGTATACGGGCGCGATGGTGAGAGCGCGGCGCTATCCGCCGCCGATGCCGCGATTTGAGGAGGAAGAGATGACGCAGCAGGAGTTCAACGAGCGAATGGAGGCCTATCTCAAGGCGCTTGCGCAGCGTGCCCCCGCCGATTGGAGTGCGGAGGCGCGCGCCTGGGCGGAGGAGGCGGGGCTGATCGCGGGCGACGAGACGGGCAACAAGCAGTACCGCGGCTTTCTGACGCGAGAGCAGTTCGCGGTGCTGCTGCACCGCTACGCAAGGCTCACAGGAGAAGAAAAGGCGAAATAAAAAGCGGAAAGAGCCGGAGGGAAAGACCCCTCCGGCTCTTCTTTTTTGCCTGGACTGGCAGTGTGGAATGGTGAAATTGCAGGAAATCTTGCAAAAAGTGGGCGTTTTTAACAAATCAAACGAACGTACATTCACGAAAACGACAAAAAACGCGGCGAAAATTTGTTCAGTTTTTTCGGGCATTCCGTGCCGATTCTCATTGATTTCACGGGAAAGTTCCTCTATAATCTAAGATGAAGCCTATATGAGCACCTCTCAACGGATTTTTGACGGAATCCATGCAAGATGCTCGTCGGCCATACAACACGTTCATCAAAATCAGGGAGGGTTTTATCTTGAATAAGGTCATGACATTGCACGATGCCGTTGCAAAGTACGTCGAAAACGGCGATACCCTTGCGATCGGCGGCTTCACCACCAACCGCAAGCCCTATGCTACGGTCTCCGAGATCCTGCGCCAGGGCCAGAAGGACTTCATCGTTTACGCCGGTCCCGGCGGCGGCGAAGTCGACATGCTCATCGGTGAGGGCCGTGTGGCGGCTTACATCAACTGCTACACCGCCAACTCCGGCTACACCAACGTTTCCCGCCGCTTCCGCGCATTCATCGAGCAGGGCAAGCTCACCTACGAGGACTACTCTCAGGACGTTCTCATGCTCATGCTGCACGCCTCTTCTCTCGGCCTTCCGTTCCTGCCGGTGCGCCTGATGCAGGGCAGCGGCCTCATGAAGTTCTGGGGCATCAGCGAGGAAAAGCGTAAGACGATGCCCAAGATCGAGGATCTCAAGTGCGCCGAGATCGAGAACCCCATGGTTCCCGGCCAGAAGGTCGTCGCCGTTCCCGTTCCCAAGATCGACACCGCGATCATCCACGTTCAGCAGGCCTCTCCGGACGGCACCTGCATCATCTGCGGCGACGAGTTCCACGACATCGACATTGCGATCGCTGCCCGTAAGACCATCGTCACCTGCGAGGAGATCGTCTCCGACGAGTTCATCCGCCGCGACCCGACCAAGACCCGTATCTTCGGCGAGTGCGTGCAGGCGGTCGTCAAGGCTCCCTACGGCGCATGGCCCTCTCAGTGCTATGCCTACTATGATGACGACGATGCCGGCCTGAAGGAATACGACAAGGCCTCCAAGTATCAGGATGCCGAGGATGCCGTCAAGCAGCTCGAGAAGGCTGCTGTCAAGGCTGCCAAGGCGCTGGAGAAGGCTCCCGAGGACGAGAAGCTCAAGCTCGCCGCCGAGAACGCCCAGAAGGCCTTCGAGCTTGCCAAGAGCGGCGAGAAGATCCCCGAGACCTTCAAGGATTTCCTCGAAAAGTGGGTCTACAGCTGCGAAGATCAGCCCGCGCTGCTCGACAAGATCGGCGGCAGCCGTCTGATGCGCCTGAAGAACGAGCCGCACCTCGGCTATTCCACTACACACTAAGGTTTGGGAGGCTAAATAGAAATGTCTGATTATACGAAGTATACCAAGCAGGAAATGCAGGCTTATGCCATTGCTAAGAACATCAAGGAAAACCAGATCGTCATCGTCGGTACGGGCCTTCCCCTGATCGGTGCGTCCCTCGCCAAGCGCGCGGTCTGCCCCAGCTGCCACCCCATCGTTGAGTCCGGCCTGATGGACTGCGACCCCGTTGAGGTCCCCCGTTCCGTCGGTGATAACCGCTTCATGGCGCACTGCGCCGTGCAGTGGCCCAACATCCGCTTCGTCGGCTTTGAGGCCAACGAGTGGCTGCACGACGAGGACCGTCTCGTCGCCTTCATCGGCGGCGCTCAGATCGACCCGTACGGCAACGTGAACTCCACCTGCATCTTCGGCAAGGGCGACTACCTGCAGCCCACCACCCGTTTCACCGGTTCCGGCGGCGCCAACGGCATTGCCACCTACTGCAACACCATCATCATGATGCAGCACCAGAAGCGCCGCTTCATGGAGAAGATCGACTACATCACCTCCTGCGGCTGGATGGACGGCCCCGGCGGCCGTGAGCGCGCGGGCCTGCCCGGCAACCGCGGTCCCCAGATGGTCGTCACCGACCTCGGTATCATGAAGTTCGACGAGGAGACCAAGCGCATGTACCTCGCCTACTACTATCCGTTCTCCTCCCCCGAGATGGTGCAGGAGAACACCGGCTTCGAGATCGACGTCTCCCGCGCGGAACTGATGGAAGGCCCCTCTCCGGAGATCATCCGCCTCATCCGTGAGGAGATCGACCCGGGCCAGGCGTTCATCAAGGTTCCCAAGGATAAGTAATTTGTTATTTCAATAAGAAGGAGAACAAAATATGAGCGAATATTCCATGCCCTCTTATTTCCAGAATATGCCGGTGATCGGCAAGGAGCTCGGCACGTTCCACGAGGACAACGCTGCTGAGATCCAGGCGGTCGAGCAGGAGATCCACGAGATCCGCGAGGCTGCCCTCGAGGCCGGCAAGAGCACCGAGGCTCTCAACGAGTCCGGTCAGTGGACGGCGATGCAGCGCATCATGGAGCTTGTTGACGAAGGCACCTGGTGCCCCCTCAACAGCCTCTACAACCCCCAGGACAACAAGAACGGCAGCGTCGGCATCGTCAAGGGCCTCGGCCGTATCGACGGCAAATGGGCCGTCATCATCGCGAGCGACAACAAGAAGCTCGCGGGTGCCTGGGTTCCCGGCCAGGCCGACAGCCTGCTGCGCGGCAGCGACACGGCCAAGCGCCTGCGCATCCCCCTCGTTTACGTTCTCAACTGCTCCGGCGTTAAGCTCGACGAGCAGGAGAAGGTCTATCCCAACCGCCGCGGCGGCGGCACCCCGTTCTATCGCAACAGCGAGCTGAACCAGATGGGCGTGCCCGTCATCGTCGGCATCTACGGCACCAACCCCGCAGGCGGCGGCTATCACTCCATCTCCCCGACCATCCTGATCGCGCATCAGGACGCCAACATGGCAGTCGGCGGCGCCGGTATCGTCGGCGGCATGAGCCCCAAGGGCCATGTGGACAAGGAAGCTGCCGAGGCGCTCATTAAGGCACAGAAGAACCTCAAGAGCGACATCCCCGGTACCGTCGCCATCCACTATGGCGAGACCGGCTTCTTCCGCGAAGTCTACGCCGATGAAGAGGGTGTGCTCGCCGGTATCCGTAAGTACATGGACATGCTGCCCGCTTACGATCCCGAGTTCTTCCGCGTTGACGATCCGAAGGAGCCCCTCTTCGACGCGAACGATCTCTACAGCATCGTTCCCTTCAACCAGAAGCGCTCCTACGACATGGTCGAGGTCCTCGCGCGTCTGTTCGACGGCTCTGAGTTCATGGAGTACAAGCACGGCTACGGCCCCGAGATGATCACCGGTCTTGCCA
>ENA-UOJC01001301-UOJC01001301.1-human-gut-metagenome-genome-assembly--contig:-C104-NODE-1301-length-35307-cov-11.704471_pt1 | contig 35307 bp, 52 predicted proteins | sample MGYA00242339_ERZ723886 | MGnify/ENA metagenome assembly ERZ723886 | reverse complement strand
AAGGATACCAAAGTTTTTACAATTAATCTCAGATTGGAGGTGATTAATTAATGTTATTTGATTTTCTTTTTCAAAAATCTCTACCGCCTTAGAAGGATGGTACGGTAGTTGAATATCGACTTTGAATGGAAGTGTAAATTTAAGAATTTGAATAATGTCTTTGGCGTATTTGAACGATATACCGCCTTTGCCGTCTTTTCGGCCGTTTTCAAGTTTTTGAAGAATAAACTCCTGCAGAATATCGTTGTTCAAATCTTCAATCTGATAAATGCCTAGTTTTGGCAAAATGTGATTGTGGATCACATTACAATAATTTGTGTAAGTGCTGTATTTTAGATAGATTTTCTTTTCTTTTAACCAAGATGTTAATTTGTCAGAATATAGCATTTTTGTTTACCTCGCTTTTCATATTAATAGGAGGATTTTATATGACTAAAGTTCATGAAATCAATTTAAATACAAAGTTGTGGAATTTCTTTACGGAACATGACTTTATTATTCTTGATTTGACTGATAAACAAATCAATGAACAAGATTACGTGTTATTCAAACAAGTGTCTTTAGATGAAGGAAAAGAAACAGACACTGGTTTGTTTAGAATGACACAAATTAGAAGTATCACAACTAATGATGGATTCAAAGAAGGCTATGTGATGTTAAATGTAACTAAATTATAGGAGGAATATAAGATGATTGATTTTGCAGAATTAAGTAAATATTTTGTTTTGGTAGTAGTAGTGGCTTGTTTAATTGTTGGCTATATTTTGAAAACATCATTTGAAAGTTTTCCAAATAAGTATATTCCAACAGTGCTTGCATTCACTGGGTTAGTGCTAAATCTAGCAGTCAGTGGATTATCAATTGAAAATGCAGTTTATGGTGCATTAATGGGATTAGCATCTACAGGTATGCACCAAGCTTTTACTAGATTTGTAGAAGGCAAAAGCGAAGATGAATAGGGTGTTGGATTGTGGAAGAAGTAATTAGATCAATCCAACTATTCTTAGTAATATGTGGTGGCGTTATCACAATCGGTGGTGCTTATAAAGTTTTTCAAGATTGGCAAAAACCAAATAAAGATTTAAAAGCGATGGTTCTAAGGCATAACGAATTGTTAAAACAAGATAACGATAGAATTAAAAATATCGAAAAGTTAGTCATTTCGCAAGAAGGCTTAAGTAATAAGCTAAATGAACATACTCGCATTTTATCTGAACACGATAATCGTCTTGATGAAGATAAAGAAAGAAGTAATTTATTACTTAAAGCCAACATTGCAATCTTGAATGGTTTATTGTCTGATTCAGATAAAGAAAAGCTAGTCGAAACTAGAAATGAAATTCAAGACTTTTTAGTCGAAAAAAATTAGGAGGTATTAATAATGAATATTGCAAAAAATTTAGTAAGTCCAAGTCTATATTATTGCAAATGTCCTTACGCTATGAATCCAACTCGAATCGTAGTGCATAATACCGCAAATGATGCATCTGCTCGAAATGAGATCCAGTATATGATCAATAACCGAAATGAGGTTTCATACCACTATGCAGTCGATGATAAAGAAATCGTCCAAGGTATCCCAGAAAATCGTAACGCTTGGCATTCAGGAGATGGTGGAAATGGAGTAGGTAACAGACAAGGTATTGCTATTGAAATTTGCTACTCAAAATCAGGTGGAGCAAGATTTGATGCTGCTGAAGCATTAGCTGCTAAATTCATTGCATCTAAATTAAAAGAAAAAGGATGGGGAATTGGTCAAGTTACTAAGCACCAAGACTATAGCAACAAATACTGTCCACATAGAACATTGGATAAAGGATGGCAACGATTCTTGAACATGATCCAAGCAGAATTAGGACAAACTACTCAAAGTTCACCAAGTACTCCAAGTACTCCAAACGCTCCAAGTGGTGAAAAGTATTCAGTAGGCTTGCCAATTTGTACAAATACATTAAGTGTTAATTGCTATGGTACAGGTAAAGTTTATACAGGTGATTGGAGCGGAACTATCGGTAGAGTGATTAAAGGCGCTAAATATCCATATCGTGTAGATCGTAATGGAGTAACTATTGGATGGACAAATGATACAGGTATTGATTCAGACCCTCACGTTCCTGGAGGAAGTGCTCAATCAACGCCAACTGTATTAAATAGTGTTCCTTCAGATTTTATCAGAGAAAATGCTACATTCTATCCAAACACAACATTGAAGATTAGAAAAGCACCTACAGAAAAAGGAATTGATACAGGATTGTACTACTCTAGCGGAATGTCCGTTCGATATGACGGATATGTAAAACGTGAAGGATTCGTTTGGATTAGTTGGATTAGCGCATCTACAGGCGAAAGAAGATGGATGAAAGCTGGTGTATTAAATTCAAATGGATATGACACTAATCCGTATGGAAGATTTGCTTAAAATTTAATAAAATGATTCAAAATATAAAATAATGACACAAAAGTTGAACTATACTATATTTTTAATGACTAAATCGAGCCTACGTGTAAAGCGTAGGTTCTTTTTTTGTGCTATAATTGAACAGGTTTGAGGTTAATATCACATGTTGGTATCAATCTATGGGAGCTCTGTTGTAACAGGGCTTTTTTCAGTGGTTTATGCATTTATGTGATATAATCATGTTGCTAGGAAAAGTAGAACGATAAAGGCCTAAGTTCTCTTTGGTGTAGTGCAAATTGCAGACGTGCAATTGAATCTTAACATTTCTCTTTGTGGCACTAGCAAACAACAACAAAATGTGACAATTGCTAAAAACTCCCCTTTTTAGAAAACTGTCACCAAAACGATTCCATACCTCATCCACATTAGGTATGGTTTTTTTTGTTTTTTTAACAAATCATTCAATTTAGATGTTATATTATTGATGTGTTAATTGTGACACACCCTTTCTGATAAATATTCATTACCAAAAAAGTCTCCATGCCAGCAGGAGGCTTTTTTGTATGCCTATATAATAATAAAGAAGAGAATTTATGAATCTGTGGCATAAAACTTTGGTGCAGTGGCATATAAAATGGAATATTTTTTAAAATTTTACAAAATAAAATGTGGTAATATAGGTGAAAATATGAGAAAATAAGGGCGGTTAGAAGAGAAAGGATGGTCACAATGAAAAGCACAACTGAAATTATTAAAGAATCTGAAAAAGCGGAAGGCACAGTATTAGACATTCTAATTAAGAATGGATGTTCAAAAGAAGATTTAGAAAAGGCTTCTATAATGTGCGCAACCATGTATGTATGTGGTTTTGAAGTTGGAAAGAGATGTGTTGTGGAATGAAAGTTCTTCTTGGGTACAAAGACATTATGGCACTTGGTTTCTCTAAGAAAACAGCATATAAGATGCTTAATCTTATTTGTGAATCTGAGGACTATAAAAAGTCTAATCTAGCAAAGGTTATTGATTCGAAGAAAGTTCCAACAAAACTATTCGTAAAGATGTTTCCTGAATTTAAAGAAGTAGTGGGGTGTGGGAAATGATGGATGTAGATGATTTAAGGGTTATTCAAGATAACCGATTTATTGATGAAGATGAAGAGGAGGAGGAAGAAGATGAGTACAGTTACGAAGACTACTGCTACGACTTCTGCAAAGCAGAACGTGACGAAGAAGCCTACTTCTAGATCAAAGAAGAAAGCAGTTGAATTGGGCGATTGTATCACGCTTCCTTCTTTTGCGAACAACTCTTACGAAACACATTATGCAACTAAAGTTAGAAGCATGAAGCAGACGAGCATGGTTAATGGAATGGCTAAATTCAATTACATTTGTTCTATCGTTTTATTCGCACTAGCTATCGCATTTACAGTTTTCGCAAATTGGTACATAAGAGGCTTGTAATGACACAAACAGAAAGAATTATCAAGCACCTAAAAGAGCATGGATCTATCACTCCTTTAGAAGCTATTAAAGAGTATGGAATCACTCGTTTAGGTGCAAGGATTTGGGATTTAAGAGATTTGGGATATGACATAGAAACTCAAACTGAAACTTCAAAAAATCGGTTTGGTGATAAGACATCATATGCCAAGTACGTATTAAAAGGAGGGGTAAAAAATGAATCTGTATCAAGACACTGAAAAATACATTGTCGAAAAGTATGGGAGCCATGAAGAATGGCTTAAAAAACGTGGTCGTGGTATTGGTGGTTCGGATGCAGCGTGTTTCATGGATTTGAATCCATGGAAAACGCTTAATCAGTTATGGCATGACAAGAAGTTTGGATCACATCAAATTACAAATGATGCTATCGAGTACGGGAATACCGCAGAACCATGTTTAAGAACGTTATTTCAGGCTAAACATCCTGAGTTGGATGTTCAGTATGTTGATAACGTTACATTGGTTTCTAAGGAGCATGAGTTTCTAAGATACAGTCCTGATGGATTGATTTACAACAAAGAAACAGGCGAACGTGGAATCTTAGAAATCAAAACATCTAAGATAGTCAATTCTCAGAGTTTGCAGAAATGGGGAAGTAAGGGAAACGAAACAGTTCCCGATAACTACTATTGCCAAACATTAGAGGGCCTAATAGTAACGGACTTTGACTTCGTGATCTACTGTGCAGAACTAAGATTTGCAGATGGTGATGCACGAATCATAGAGCGTTCATATCGAAAAGAAGAAGCTTTAGACAGTATGAACGATCTAAAACAAGCAATGATAGAAAAATGGGATAGGTACTTTATCCAAGATGTAGAACCACCTATCACATTGTCTATATAAAAAATGGAGGATGAAAACATGGAATTTAATTTAGAAGTTAGTGCAAAGGATGGAAAGGTTTATACCAATGCATCTGATTTATTACCCGAAATTCAGAATGGTTTAAAGCACTACGACTATGTAGTTGACGAAAACAATTATAAACAAGCTAAAACAGACAGAACTGCATTAAACAATTTAGTGAAGATTGTTTCGGACAAACGTAAGCAAGTTGAAAATGATGTCTTTGCTCAGTGGATTCAAGATAAGAAAGATATCATGGCAGTTGAGAAAACAATCAAAGCTGCATCCGATAAATTGGGTGATGGAATCAATGATATTGATAATGCAGAAAAAGAATTGAAGAAAAATCAGATTAAAGAGTTGTGGTTAAACATGACGAACAACAAATATCCATTCGATTTAGTTTTTGAAGAAAGATATTTGAATAAGTCTGTTAAGAACAAAGAAATTGAAGAATCGTTGAATAACAAGTTCTTGAAAGCCGAAGAACAATTATCATTCATTGAAGCTTCATTGCCTGATGATGAACTACAAGCAGAGCAAGTTATCCAATTGTTCTGTAAAACATTGGATTTGAGCAAAGCTACAGAACGTATCAATGAAATTAAGGAAGCCAAAGCAAAGCTTCAAGCTAAAGTAAATGCTCAAATTGAACAATCTAAACAAGCGCAAGCTATGAATCAAGCAGCAGTTCCTCAGAATAATGTTCTGAACAACGCTCAGAGCAATGTAGAAGCTCAAGTTCAATCAAGTGGAAGAAGATATTGTGTATTTAGATTTGAAGGCCCTATGGAAGAACTACAAGCATTTAATCCGATTTTAAATGCATTTATTAAAGAACACGGTGTGAAAGTAACAATTTTAGAAAAGGGAGAGTGTTAATATGCTACAAAACAACATCACAAAGAAACCTCAGACAACATTTGCAAGTTATGTAAAATCTGATGCAGTACTTGCAAATATTTCAAAAACCTTAGGTAGTGCAACGAGAGGTAAAAAATTCGTGGCATCCATCATTAGTGCAGTAAATACAAATAAACAATTACAGAAATGTGACTTTGCAACAATCGTTAGTGCAGGTATCGTAGGAGATTCGTTAAACTTATCGCCAAGTCCTCAATTAGGGCATTACTATATGGTTCCGTTTAATGACACTAAAAACAATCGTACAGTTGCTACATTCCAACTTGGATATAAAGGTTATCTTCAATTGGCTATTCGTTCAGGCCAATACAAGAAAATCAATGTTGTTGCCGTCAAAGAGGGCGAATTACTTAGCTATAACCCATTTACAGAAGACATTGAAGTAAGAGCAATCACTGATCCTTTGGAACGTGAGAAAGCTCCTACAATTGGATATTACGGAATGTTTGAATTGACTAATGGATTTACTAAATCAATGTACTGGTCAAAAGAAACAATGGAAGAACACGCTCAGAAATACTCAAAAGGGTATGCAGCACATAAAGGATATACATTTTGGGAAAAAGATTTTGACGGAATGGCTTTCAAAACCATCTTACGTCAATTGATCTCTAAATGGGGAATCATGAGTATTGAAATGCAAACTGCAATTGAAACAGATATGTCATTTAAAGATGATGTAAGTTCTCAACCAGTGTATTTCGATAATGAAGAAACTCAACAGATTGAACAAACTCCAGTGTATCAAGAACAAACATATCAGGAACCTGAAGGTGTAAGTCTTGTATAAATCAAAACGTAGTAAAGCTACGGATATAGATTTAAAAACTAGAAAGTTGGTAAAAGAAAGAGATCAAATGTGCATATTTTGTGGAAGTACATATCGCATTGAATTAGCACACACGATTCTTTCAAGAAGCAATGGCGGACTAGGTTGTGAAAAAAACCTAGTCTGTGCTTGCCAACGTTGTCATAGAATCATGGACTCAGAAAGTCCTAAAGGTAAGAAATTGAGAGAGATTGCAATTAAGTACCTAGAACGTATCTACGGAAACATTGATGAATCAGAGGTGAAATATGCTAAGTCAAAATGAATTGTTGTTTAAATACAACCCATTCAAAGTTAAATATTGGAAAGATGAAGAAATTCAAGAACAACTTGAAATTTTAGTTGATGCTTATATTTCAGATGAAAATGCAGTAATGGAAATGGCATTAAATGTTGAAAACCTAGCGAATCAAATGTTTCTGATTGGTGAAATGATGGCTAGATTACAAGAAAGCTCGAACATCTTAAAAGCAGATATTGAAAACAAAATGACAAATGCTATCTATGTAGAACGCAGCACATGGGAACGTGACCATGATGGAAAAGCACCTAGTATTAAATACTTTGAAGCGTTGGCTTGTCAGAAAGTCTCTGAAGAAAGAACAAAGCTTGCGAAAGTTGATTCTGATTTGAAGCGTTTCAAAACTGCTTACGAATCAATCGAAGCCAAGATGAATGCGACAAAGAAAAAGATTGATGCTACTAAGTTTGAGATTGGAGGTGCGTAAGATGATTTTAGCTATTGACCCAGCAAATGAATACAGTGCATTTGTTGTAGTTGAGAATGATTTATCGGCAGTTGTAGATAAAGGGAAAATATCTAACTTGGAATTGCAAGAGAAAATCTCAAATTGGAAAGCAGAAAATTATCCAATTGATTATGTAGCAATTGAAGGAATACAAAGTTTCGGTATGCCTGTAGGTCAAACTACATTTGAAACTTGTTACTTTGTAGGACGATTATTGCAGCAATTTGAGTCACTTGGTATTTACCCATCGTTAGTATATCGAAGTGAAGAAAAAATGGCTCTATGCCACTCTATGAAAGCGACAGATGCAACTATAAGACAAGCATTGATTGATTTGTTCGCTAAAGATACTCCTAATAAAGGAAAAGGAACGAAGAAGAATCCTGGATACTTCTACGGATTTAAAGCAGACATATGGAGCGCCTTTAGTGTTGCCTATACTTATTACGATTATTACATAGGGTCTGAATGTTAGGAGGTGTTATTAATGGCAGTCATTAGAGTTATAAAGAGCAAAGACTATACAGTGATGAACAATACACATTTACGCGATAAAAGGCTATCACTAAAAGCAGTTGGGTTATTAAGTATTGTATTAAGTTTGCCTGATGATTGGCATTATACAGTAAATGGATTGGTTGGAGCTGTAAAAGATGGAAAAGACTCTGTTGAAAGTGCAATTAAGGAATTAAAGAAAAATGGATATTTGAGAATAGACAAGATATATCCAAATGGGAATTGTAATAGAATTCAATACCAATATACATTCTTCGAAAAACCTCAAGAGGTGGTTTTTCAACCCCTTGAAAATCAAGACATTGAAAATCAAGAGGTTGAATCTCAAGCATTTGAAAATCCACACGCTTATATAAATACTAATAAACTAAATACTAATAAACTAAATACTAATAAACTAAATACTAATAAACAAAGTACTAATAAACAAAATACTAAAGAATTAAATACTAATAAAGAAAGTAAACACAAATACGGAGAATATCAGCACGTTTTACTAACTGATAAAGAACACACACACTTGGTTGAATTATATGGATCATCTTTGGATGAACATATAAAGATTCTTGATGAATATATTGAGACATCAGGAAAGAATTACAAGAACCATTCACTTGTGCTTCAGAAATGGGTACATGATGAATGGACAAAAAGGAATAAGAACAATCCTGTCAAACTTGATTCTAAATTCTATGTACAAGAAAACAATCAATCGTATGAAGATGTACATAAGGAAATGGAACGAGTTAGAAGGGAAATATTAGGAGCATAGAAAGGTGATCAAATGGTTAATTGGTTTTGTGGGTTTATGTGGGGAAGTGCTGCAACACTTCTTCTATATAGCCTATATGTTGGAAAAAGAATTCAAGATGAACAAGATAAAGCCTGTAAATGTATCTACAAATATGAAGAATACAGGCGAAAGATTAGAACACTGGCAAACGAAAACAAAAGTCTAGTGTATCAAGTTAGAGAACTAGAGAAGAAGCTTGAATTGAGTAATTACACGGGTGATTACAGTGGTGATTACTTAGGCTTCGAGGAGACGAAATAAACAGGAGGGGCAAAAGTGCAATATTACATGCTGGACAAAACAGATATATCAAATGTACGTGGAATCGTAGATGCCAAAGATGTTATGAGGGAATTGGGCATTACAAACGCTCAGTTCTCTAGAATGGTTCGGAACGAGGAAATCTATAACGGATGTATTCTCGTTCCCGTCATTCGTGAGAGTGACAGAGAACTTCCAACAAGCGAATCAGAGGAACTATACCAACTAATTGGTGAAAGTGACAGTGGGTATAGATATTACGTTACAAGTCACATAAGAGTTGTTTCTGTATCACCATTTGATGGAGTAGAAAGAGAAATGTGTATACGAAAATCAAGTGAAACTAGATACGTTGTAAAAATCATAGATGGAAAGCGAAAGAAATATATAAGCGTTCTTTGTGAAGCGTATAAAGCTTTTATCGGGGGAATAAAAGATAAACATATTGTAGTTTGTGATGGTGATTTAAAAATAGAAAATCTAAAGTTAGTAGATCTATCAGAAGTAAACAGATTAAAAAACTCGAAGAAGGTAAAGGTTGGAGATAAAATTTATAACTCGGTTATAGAGTGCGCTAATAAGAATTTTATCTCTGTGCCTTATATGTATCAGATGTTGGAAGGGGTCAAACCCAATTTGATAGGTGTCGAATTAGTGTGAAAGGAGCAAATAAGAGATGAACAGAGTTATTTTATCGGGTGAAATCGGCAGTGATATCACTTTAAAGAAAACTGCAGCAGGGCAAAGCCTATGTAATTTTTCTATCGAGGTTAAGGACAAAGGAAAGAATGGACAGGAACATAAATATTTCTTCGATTGTACTGCCTGGGGAGATAATGCAGAACATATTAATCAATATGGATTTAGAGGGCAACACATTGAAATTGACGGAAAGCTTCAAAAAAGCTCATACACGAACAAAGAGAATCAGAAGGTGTATAAGACTAGCGTGTACGTTATGGACGTAGAATTGAGCGTAAACAACGCTACAATGCCACAAACACAAGCTTATCAAACAAATCAACAACAGATGCAACAACAAATACAGCAGCCTCAAACAGTTCCATTTACGAATCAGGTAAATTACCAATCATATCCTACAAATGATGATCTAGGAGAGGGGATGCCATTCTAGATGATTGCGAAAAGGTATGACGGAAAAGTTTCCTACAGTGTAAAGAAATGCGACAACAGGTGCATGAACAAATACAAATACTGTACAGATACAGAGAATGGGAAATTGGTTTTCAAGAAGCCTGGGAAAGATTTTCTAGGGGCAACAAAGGAAAACATTATGAATCTGTATGTAATTGAAGGAAGTCTATACATTGGAGAATATGTTGAGTTATAGAAAGGGTATCAACAATGAGTAAATGTAATAAATGCAAATATGAATATTCATCAAAGTTAGATGAGCCTTGTAAATACTGTAGAGAGAAATGTGGCGTAGTTACTTTAGGCTATCAAATGTCAGAAGATAAATTCGTGCCAAAAGAAGAACAACCAACAACTGAACATAACGGATGTGATGGATGTGTATCTGAACATTTATCAGAGTTTGAAGAGCCTTGTGTGAGCTGCAAAGGTAGGTATAAGCAAGATACTATGGCATATTTAAAAGCAAAAGATTGTTTCAAACCAAAAGAAGAAAAAGCAGATGATGAAATCGACATGGTAAATCATCCACCGCATTATGTGGGACACGGCATTGAGCCAATTGAATTTATCGAATCTCACAACCTAAACTTCTGTCTTGGTAGTGCCGTCAAATACATTGCACGAGCACCTTATAAAGGCACTGAATTAGAGGACCTGAAGAAGGCGAAATGGTTCCTAGAAAGAGAGATAAAGAAACATGACAAACAATATAAGAATTGCTCCAATTAGTGGATTAAGGCGATGGACATATGAAGATATCATGGGAGAAGTCAAGGATGTAATCAATCAGATGATCGAAAAGTTTGGAAAAGGAGAAGATGAAGATGAACGCTAGAGAGATGTTTGAAGATCTTGGTTATGAAATATACATAGATAGTGCGCTTATATCATATTTATTCAGAAACAATGAATACTTCAGGTATAAAAAAATAGACTTTCATTTAGTAGGCGAAGAGCTATCTGTAGAAGGTGTGTCGTTAACAAAAGCTGACATGCAAGCGATTTTTATGCAATGCCTAGAACTTGGATGGGTCGAACAAGTACCGAAATACAAAACTAATCTAGATCATTACAGAGATAAAATTATAGAAGATTGCACGTGGAATTTAGCATTAGTTAAGGGAAAGCCTAAAAAATGTAGCGATACTAGTTGTAGAAATTGTGACTTTTACGACAAAGACGACGCCGAAAGGCATTGTTATGACTCGGTAAAAAAATGGTTAAAGCAACCACACAAGGAACCCGCAAATAAATTAACTCAATTTGAATATGATTTAATTAAAACATTTGATCATTGCAAAGAATGCTGCTTGTTGAATGAGATTGAACCATTGAAAAAGCTAAGTGAAAAAGGATATTTCGAAGGTATTGACCCTTTTACAAAGGTTCATGATATCATAGACAATTGCGAGGTAATGGAATGATTAGTCTATTGATCGGCTTATTTCTAGGAGTTTGCATTACGTTGTTATTGTATTCAACGATTGTTGGTGAACGAATCAATAATCTAGAATACCAGAATGAACGATTGATGTATGAATTAGAACAAAGAAAAAAAGATTTACTAACATACAGATGTATGTATGCTAGTTCTTACGATGGATTTGAGGATACTAAATAAATGGAAATAGGAATTGAAAATATGATTAGAATAATCCTTTGCGTTTCGTTTATTGTTTTGTGTTTTGCAAATATATTGCTTATGTTGCTTGGATATTATCATGAACGTAAAGCAGCAAAGAGATTTGAGAAGTTGCGTAAAAATGAGGAGAATGAGTAAATGAGTGGTGGAAGTTATAACTATATGTATTGCAGAGTTGAAGATGAATATGTTGATAGAATGTATGATTCTCAACTAAACTCAATGATGAAAGATTTGTGTGAATTGCTACACGATTTAGAATGGTGGCAATCGTGTGATTATAGTGAAAAAACTTACCGAGAATCTGTTGTTAAATTCAAAAAGAAGTGGTTCAAGCAAACGAAGATTGATGTGCAAAAACATATCGAATCAGAGTTTGAAAGAACAAAGGATGAGCTATTAAAAGAGTTTGAGTATTTGAAGGATGTGAAATGATGAAAGTTTTTTTAGTCAAAAACATAAATGACATTCATGATGAATTTGTAAGAGAAGCATGTGCTCGTTTAGATAGAAAGATATGGGATCTGATAGGGTTTAGTACCAGATTTATTTCTATGGAATCATGCTTAGAACAAATTACGAATTACATCGTCAAATTAGAACGTGAAAATTATGGCTTAAAAGAATACAAAAAGCACCAGGAAAGAGCGAACGAAAGAAGATATCGTAGTGGGGAAGAGTCTTGGCACAGAGGGTCAGTTGTCGCAAAGAAGAAGTAGGTGGACAAAATGAACAAATTAAAAGTAAATCAAATGTTGAATGATTTGAAGTCGGCAAACTATTGTTGCCATCGAATTATTGAATTAAATGAGGAACTAGAGGTTCTGAATCATAAAATGTTAGGACTAAGCCATAATCCAATTAGGTTGACAAAGGAGCAGGAGAAATCCAGCGCTCCTATGCCGACCTTTCATGGTTCTTATACAAGTCCTTTAGGAATGATGGAAGAAGAAACTTTAAAAGTGGAAGAAATAAATTATTATCGAAGACGTTTGAATGAATGTAAAGCGATAGAACTTTTATCTTTGCGCGATCAGAATATTTTATTTGATCTATACTTCTGGAATCTGAATGCATGGGATGTTGCAGGAAAATATGGTTACACTAAGAATGGAATGTACAAACATATCCGTAGAGAAATGGGTAAATTGGTTTAATTTATGGTGAAAAGCTCATTTTGTCCCCTAGTGGACAAGAATTCCGTGGTAAACTAATATCATAAGAAATTATGTCAAGGCAGAGGTCTTGGCTTTTTTTATGCAAGAAGGGAGGAGTTGTAGCAATCTCAACTATTGGATGTATCAAGGATGAATATGCTAGATCAATTTGGAAAGATGGTGTAGATTACATGATTGATAAGCTTAAACCTACTGCAATTCTAATTTATGGCCAACCTATAGAACATGATTTCAAAGGCACAAAAGTTATTTATTATAAAAATAAAGTTATAGAGAGGGCAAGAAAACATGGGCGGTAGAGGAGCAAGTAGCGGTGTCAGCGACAGTGGAAAACCCTATGGGAGTGAATATTACACAGTTTATCAGAGTGGAAATATTAAATATGTGAAGCAAACTAATGCAAGCAATGCAAAAGCTTACAAGCCGAGATTTAGCTAATAAAGATTCAGAACAACGTCGTCTAAAAAGAAAAATAGCAAAAGAAGTAGATCAATTGTGGGTGAGAGGAGCTGGCTCACCAAGAAAAGGAATGAAAGGACATTAAGACAGATATTTAATTTCAAAATAACGAAAGGAGGAATTCTATGGCTAAGTTGACAGAAAAGCAGAAATTATTTGTTGATGAGTATTTGATTGATCTAAATGCAACAAGGGCATATAAAGTTGCATACGCACATGTAAAATCAGATGGTGCTGCAATGTCTGCTGCTTCAAGATTGTTAAGAAATGTTAAGGTCAAAGCTTATATTGATGAAAAGCTTGAACAAATCAGTTCAGGAAAGATAGCCGATGTTCAGGAAGTCATGGAATACCTCACGAAAGTAATGCGTAGAGAAATGAAAGAATCTGTTGTCGTTACAGTAACAAAAGAACATTCAGAGTATGTCGATACAGGAGATGGCAAGCCGAGAAAGAAAACAGTCAAAGAAGAAGTTCCTCAAATCGTTGAGATTCCTTCAAAGCTTTCTGATGCAAATAAAGCTGCGGAATTACTTGGAAAAAGATATTCACTGTTCACTGATAAGGTCCAGGCAGAAATCGTAGTTCCTAAGTTCGAAGGAGAAGATGAACTTGAAGACTAAAACTATCAGATTACCTGAAATAGTCGGAAAAGGATATAAATCCTATTGGAACTTTAGAGGGCGTTATACTGCATGCAAAGGTTCACGTGCTTCTAAGAAGTCGAAAACAACTGCATTGCGCATCATATACAACATGATGAAATACGATCAGTCGAATACATTAGTTGTTCGTAAGACGTATAGAACACTTAAAGATTCGTGTTTTACGGATTTAAAGTGGGCAACAAAAAGGTTGGGAGTTGAAAATTTATGGGAATTCAAGTATTCACCTTTGGAAGCAACTTATCTTCCAACTGGACAGAAGATTCTTTTTAGAGGTCTTGATGATCCATTAAAAGTAACATCTATTACGGTTGAATATGGGTATTTGTGTTGGGCATGGTTGGAAGAAGCTTATGAGATAACAAGTGAAAAAGACTTTGATACATTAGATGAGTCAATTCGTGGTGAGTTACCACCTCATCTTTGGAAACAATGGATGATTACTTTCAACCCATGGAATGAGCACCATTGGCTTAAAAAAAGATTTTTTGATGCAGAGAATGATCCTGACATCTTAGCCATCACAACAAACTATAAGTGTAATGAGTGGCTTGATGAAGCCGATTTAAGATTGTTTGAAAACATGAAGAAGAACAATCCAAGACGATATCAGGTGGCTGGATTAGGAAACTGGGGTATTGTTGATGGATTGGTTTATGAGAATTGGAAAGAGGAAGAATTCACACTGGATCAGGTTATTAACTGTGAATCTGTAAATGGTATCGACTTTGGGTATACAAATGATCCTGCTGCAGTTTTTGTTGGCTTCATTGATACAGAACATAAAAAGCTATATGTTTGGGATGAAGTGTATAAAAAAGGCCTTTCCAATAAAAGACTTTACGAAGAGATTGAAAGTATGCATTATCAGAAGAAATCTTTTACGGCAGATTGTGCAGAGCCTAAGTCTATTGATGAGCTTAGGGGATATGGACTTCGTGTTGAAAAGTCACAAAAAGGAAAGGATTCCATCTCACATGGAATTCAGTATATTCAAGACTTTGAAATTATTATCCATCCTAGATGCGTTAATTTCATAACTGAAATCGGAAACTACACATGGGATGAAGACAGATTAGGAAACAAAATTAATCGCCCAATTGATGATTTCAACCACTTGATGGATGCAATGCGATATGCAGTTGAAAAATACGCATTTGGACGAGTTAAATTAAGGGCATTTAAGGGAGGAATTTAATGAACGCATACATTATTAGACCAGATAAGATATTTAAGCTATCTGATGATAAAGATATCCTTAACATTGAAGTGTTGAATGGATTGATAACAAGTCATAAGTCGTTAATAACTGACAGATATAAAAAGCTATATGATGCCTATATTGGAGATTATCCAATTTTGCATCAAGCCAACAAAGAAACCTATAAACCTGATAACCGTGTGGTGGTCAACTTTGCGAAACACATTGTTGATACATTCAACGGTTTTTTTATTGGTATTCCAATCAAGGTATCTTCTAAGAAAAAGGAAATTGACGATTACATCAACATGCTAGATAAATACAACGATCAAGATGATAACAATGCAGAATTATCTAAGATTTGTAGTGTTTTTGGCAAAGGATATGAATTGTATTTCAATGATGATTATGGAAATCTAGGGATTACCTATTTAGATCCAAGAGAAGGTTTCATGGTTTATGATGAATCAACAGTTCAGAAACCAAGATATTTTGTAACTTATCAGATTGTAGACGAGGTTATGCGTGGATATATCTACGACAAAACATATAAATATGAGTTCAACGATAAAGGTGGCATTCATGTATTTAATGGCGTAGAGCATGGATTCAACGATATTCCTGCAACCGAATTTATTGAGAATGAAGAACGTATGTCTATTTTTGAATCAACATACAGTTTGATTAATGCCTATAACAAGGCAATGTCAGAAAAAGCGAATGATGTTGATTACTTTGCAGATGCCTATTTAAAAATCTTAGGTCCAAAAGTAGAAGATTCAGATTTGGTACACATTCGTGATAATCGAACAATTAACTTTGAGTCAATGGATGGAAGCGGTGATGGAATTGTAGTCGATTTCATGTCAAAGCCAAATGCAGATGCAACACAGGAAAATCTGATTAACAGATTAGAGCGCTTAATCTTCCAAAACTCAATGGTAGCCAATATTAATGATGAGAACTTTGGAACGTCATCAGGTATTGCATTGAGATATAAACTTCTTTCTATGTCAAACCTGGCAAAGGCGAAAGAGCGAAAGTTCACATCTGGAATGAATCGTAGATATCGTGTCTTATTTAGTAATGCGATCACACATCGTTCTGAGAATGACTGGCTTGAGGTTGAATACAAGTTTACACAAAATTATCCTGCAAACTTATTAGAAGAAGCACAGACTGCTGCACAATTATCAGGAATCGTGTCTCACGAAACCCAGTTGTCGTTTATCTCGGCAGTTGAAGATACGAATGCCGAAATGGAACGTATCAAAAAGGAAGATGAAAATGATATGGTAGAAACTGAAAACCGAATCTTCCAAAATAATGAGGATTCACAAAACGATGAGCAGTAAAACATATTGGCGAGATCGTGAGCTTGAATGGAAAAAGAAACGCTTAAAAGATGAAAAGCAATATGCGGATGAGATACAAGAAATATATGCAAATATGATGGATTCGGTTGAAAAGGAAATCGAATTCTTTTTTACTCGCTATGCAAATAAAGAAAACATCACTATGGCAGAAGCCAAAAAGAAGGTTTCTAACATAGATATCAAAGCATATCAAAGAAAAGCTAAGAAGTATGTAAAGGAAAAGAACTTTTCGGATGAAGCCAATGAACAGATGAGACTTTATAACTTAGCAATGAAAGTCAACCGATTGGAACTTTTAAAAGCAAACATTGGATTAGAACTTGTGGCAGGCCATGACGAATTGAAGTCGTATACTGGTGATAAACTGGAAGGAGCCTATTTAGAAGAAATCAAACGTAATGCATCCATTTTAGGTGATACTGTGATTGACAATGCGAAGATGGCCAAAACAGTAGCAGATTCATCTTTTAAGAACGCAACCTTTTCAGAACGAATTTGGGTCAATCAAGATCAGTTAAAAAACAGTTTATCCAGTGTTCTATCCAATGCATTGATTCAAGGGAAGAATCCTAGAGAGTTTATACCTCAGATACGAAAGAAATTCGATGTATCAAGATGCAATGCAGAAAGATTGTTGCGAACAGAAATTGCACGAGTTCAAACACAAGCACAGATTGAATCTTACGAAGCTAACGGAATAGATGAGTATGAATATGTAGCCTGTGGCTTAAAAGATGTGTGTCCATTATGTAAAGAAATGGATGGCAAAACATTCAAACTTAAAGACATGGAAATAGGCAAGAACGCTCCACCTTTACATCCGAATTGTCATTGTGCGCTCGCACCTTATTCAGATAGAAAAGTGTATGAGCAATGGTTAAATGGATTAGCAAATGGAGAGCATAGTCTAAGGTTTGACGAATGGAAAAGTATCGATTTTAATACTCAAATAGAGCAACACAAAAAAAGGAAACAAAGTAAATATTACAAGCCAGGCTATAAACAAAATAAAAAATGTTAGACCAACAGGGTATACAGAGGACGAAGCCCATGAGTCGATGCTTGTAAGACAAGAATTATTATCCTATTCAAAGAAGTACAATAATAGTAATGAAGTCTTAGCACTAAGAAAAATAACTAACACCGAGAAGACGCCGACAAATTTTGTAAAAGGGACAGAGGATAGTGTAGACTTTTTAGGTGATTCAGATACATTCCATTTATTAGTTAATTCTAGCAATAGATCTTTAGAATTAGTGCATAATCACCCAGGACTTTCATATTTTTCGATGAATGATATAAATATTTTTATGATATACCCTTCTATAAAAACAATGATGATTGTTACAAATCAAGGAAAAACTTGGTATATCAACAAACTTGATAACTTTAATTTTGAAGAAGCAAAATCTGTTATGAAAGATGCACTTGAAAAGTACAAGGATAAAGATGTTGCTATTGAAAAGTTCCTAAAAAAAGGCTATAGTTTTGGTATAGAAAGGAACTGATAACTATGAAAAATAAACCAGTTTTAGATGGCAAAATAACTGACGATAAAGTTTTTTTTGAAAATCTTTTGGAAGATTGGGAAAACGCAAAAGTTTTATATGAGAACTGGGACAAAATTTCAGAGGAATTCAGGAAAAATGAAGGCCGCCTTTCAGATGTTGATTTACCGAACAATATCCTTTCCGCTTTAACATACTAAATGATGAGTATTAAAAAATATGATGTAATTATGGTCACTCAAAACGAGTGGCCTTTTATTATGCAAGGGAGTGATACTATGTGATAAAAATTAAGATTAAACAGACAGAAAGTGATTGCCTGATTGAAGTGCATGGCCATGCTCGTTACGCTCCGATAGGAAAGGATATCGTCTGCAGCGCTATCTCAGTACTATTTTTGACATTGGCCATTTCAATCGACGAAACATCGGATGCACTTTGCAGATATTACGAACCTGATAAAGATAGCAAGACGTTGTATATCTCGGGTTTGGACCTTGCTGGAGAACTAGCAATTAATTTCTTCAGAATAGGCTGCAAAGGCACAGAAGAAGCATATCCTGAATGTGTGGAACTGAGAGATGTGTAATCACAAATATTTGGAGCGTGTCGAAAGACAATATTATGATCAATGGCTAGAATGCATCGTTGAAGTACGTAATCAACGGTGCATTTTTTGTGGAAAAGCCAAGACTTATAAAGCCTACATATCCACACTACCAAACAAGACCAAGCATTCACGTCGTTAAACTGTATGGGTTATAGGCCAAGCATTTATGCCTTAAAAAGATATGGGAATTGACAAGCAAAGTCAGAAAAATAGGAGGAAATATAAATATGAAAAAATTCAATGACAGACTACCTTTTTGCTTACAACTTTTTGCAGATGAAACTTCAGGTGAGAATGAGAGTACAGGAACAGAAAACACTCAATCAAATCAGACTCAATCAACTGAAGGACAAGACAACCAAGAAAAAGACAAATCATCTGAAAAGAAATATTCAGATAAAGATTTGGATGCGATTCTTGACAAAAGGTTTGCACGTTGGAAAGCAGATCAAGAAAAAGAAAAAGCAGAAGCTAAGCGCTTAGCCGACATGAATGCACAGGAACGTGCAGAAGCAGAACGTGACAAAGTGCAAAAAGAGCTAGATGAATTGAAAGCAAAAAACGCAATTGCAGAAATGACAAATGAAGCACGCAAAATGTGCACAGAGCACAATATTAACGTTGGTGATGACCTTTTATCTGTTCTAGTTAATCAAGATGCAGATAAAACAAAGAAAGCGGTTGATGCATTCGTTAAGATGTTTGAATCTGAAGTAGAAAAAGCAGTTAAAGAAAAACTGAAAGGCAACGGTCCTAAACGTGGAGGTTCAAACAAAGGGGTAACTCGTGAATCAATCTTGAATATCACTGATCCGATGGAAAGACAACGCATGATTGCGGAAAACATGGATTTATTCCAGTAATAGAAAAAGGAGAACTAACATATGAAAAAAATTTATAAAGGTATGAACTTGCAAATGTTCGCAGCACCTGAAGGATTAACAGGAACAGGCAACATCCAAGTTAGAGCACACGAAATTGATTTTGTTACTAGTTTTGGAAAGAACATCCAAGCTTTATTGGATGTATTAGGAATCATTCGTCCAATCCGTAAAGCAAATGGTTCTGTTTTAAAAACAAAGAAAGTAACAGGAACATTACAGGATGGAAAGGTAGCAGAAGGTGAATCAATTCCATTAAGCGAATATAAAGTTGAAGAAGAAGTGTTCGATACAATTCGAATTGAAAAATTCCGTAAAGCTGTATCTATTGAAGCAATTGCAGAGAAAGGATATGAAGCTGCAGTTGCAGATACTGACGAACAGTTCCGTATTGATTTACAAGACAAAATCACTGATCGCTTGTATGCACAGTTGAATTCAGGAAGCTTAGTAGGACATGAAACTACTTGGCAAATGGCAATCGCAATGGCAATTGGTAAAGTTAAATATAAATTCCAACAAATGAAACGTAATACTACTGGTATTGTTGTATTCGTCAACACATTGGATGCATATCGTTATTTAGGACAAGCTAATGTAACTATGCAGACTGCATTTGGTTTGACTTACATTAAGAATTTCTTAGGTGCGGATATTGTATTCTTAACAGATAGAGTTGCACAAAACACTGTTGTAGCTACTCCAATGAACAACATCATTGCATATTATGTTGATCCAAGTGATTCTGAATTCGTTAAAGCAGGATTGAAATATACAACAGATAGCACAACTGGCTTCTTAGGATTCCACGTAGAAGGAAACTATGATCGTGCTATTTCAGACATGTTCGCGATTATGGGATTACGTTTAATGTGTGAATACCAAGATGCAATTGCTCACATTGCAGTAGGTGAATCTGACACTCAAACATTGCGTAATTTAACATTAACGGCTTCTAAAGGTGAAGAAGAAGGCACTACAAAAGTAGCGGTTGCAGAACAGTTACAATCTATGAATAACAAATTCAAATTCAAGGTAGGAGCTTCTGAAGAAACAGTGGCATATGGTGCAGATGTTAAATCTTGGAAGAACTTCGAAGAAGGAGCAGATATCAAAGCATCAGCAACAAATCACTGCACTGTTGTAGAATGTGACAAAAACTACAAAGCAGTATCAAAAGGTGATGTAGTTGTTGATTTAAAGGCATAGGTGATTGATTATGTCGGCAACAACTGTATTAAATGATGTAAAACTGCTTCTTGGTTTGCAAACTGATGATGAAAAGCTAGAGACCATTGTAAGACTTACGGAGGGCCGACTTAAAGCGCTTATAAGCGTTAAAACCATACCGGATGAACTAGAATATATCATTACTGAAGTGGCCATCAAACGCTTTAATAGGATTGGTTCCGAAGGTGTTCAAACACATTCAGTAGAAGGGGAGTCAATGTCGTTTAACGACGATGACTTCTCTTCTTTCTCTTCTGAGATTCAGGCATGGAGAGATGAGCAAGCCAGTCAGAATAAAGGGAGGGTACGATTCTTATGAGGTATGACAAGCCTATTTACTTTCGAAAGTTTGCACCAGGTTTTTATAACGAAGATACAGGCAATTACGAAGATGATTCAATTGTAGAAGAAATGGTAATGGCTTCTGTAATGGATACAAAAACGCAGACAATGATGCAAGTATACGGACAAATCAAACAAGGGAGTCTTACTTGTCATATTCAGAACATCTACGATAAACCTTATGATCATATTCGAATCGGTACAAAAAAATACAAAGTTGATTATTCACGAAGACTCCGAACAAAGGAGTCTTTTATTCTATCAGAGGTACAGTAAATGGCACGTGTAGATATCAAAGGCTTGGACAAGCTACAGAAGAAGCTCAAAAAGAATTGTTCTTTGGAAGATGTAAAGACAGTGGTTAAACAAAATGGTATAGAAATGCAGAATAAAACTGTTAAAAACGCAGTGTTTACTGGAGGATATTCCATAGGCACAACAAGAAAAAGCATTAGAGGTGAGACACGTGATGATGGATTCACGTATGTAGAAGGTCCTACAACGCATTATGCACCTTATGTGGAATTTGGAACGCGATATATGGCAGCACAGCCTTTTGTTAGGCCTGCATTCAAACAACAAGTACCAGTCTTTAAATCGGATATGAAGAAACTAGTTAAGTAGGTGATGATATGGATTCGCAACAAGAATTGTTTAGCGCATTACTAGTGAAATTAAAAAAAGAATTCGAAAGTAAAGGTGTTGGTGTATATGACACGTTTCTTCCTGGTGAAGAAACTTCGTACCCATATGTTTACGTCGGTAATAGTCAATTAGTAGATGATTATGGAAATAAAACGATGATTCTAGGAAGTATTACACAGGTTGTAGATGTATGGCACAACAACCCTAGGAAGCGTGGAGAATTATCGGAAATCATGATGATCGTAAAAAATGTCGCTCGACAAATTAACCGAACAAACAACTTTGCTTTTCAAATCAAGGATATCAACCAACGGATATTACCTGATACAAGTACAAGTGAACCGTTAATGCACGGTGTACTTGAGTTGGATTTTAGAATTACAGGAGGAATAAAATAATGAAGTTTGATTTACAGATGTTCGCAGATGAAGTAATTGAAGCAGTAAATGGTAAGCAGCTTATTTATCTTTTCAGAGTTGCAAAAGATTCAAAGAAAGAAAATGCTAGTGCAATTGCTTTCCCAACAGAAAATGAACGTAATGTTACTAAAGATGCAGATACTACTGCTACAAAAGATGGAACAATTCGTACTCCATCAGTAGCCGAGATTGAAATTACATCGACATCTATTATGCCGAAAGGTGATGCAATCATTGATAAATTAGAAAAGGCTATGTTGGCAGATGAACTAGTCGAATGTTGGGAAGTAAACCTAGCAGAAGAAGGAACTGAAACAAATGCTGGTAAGTTTAAATCTAAATATTACCAAGGATATTTGACAGAATGCTCTATTTCATCAGAAGCAGAAGGATCTGTTGAAGTTGATTTAACGTTCGGAGCAAATGGAAATGGCGCAGATGGATATGCATCAGTAACTAAAGAACAACAGGAAATCGCATCTTATGTTTATAAAGATGTAACAAAAGAAACTGGAAACGTATAGAACACAGGGGCAGAAATAGCCCCTTTTATATTTATGTTAAGAAAGCGAGAAATTTAAATGAGTAAATACATGGAAATCGAAACAAATGGTGAAATCTATCAATTAGTAGCAGGATTTGGCTTTTTGCACGAAGTAAACAAAAAAGTAACTGTAGATGTACCTAATATGGGTAAGAAAAAAGAAGTAGGCTTGAAATTTATGGTTGCAAGCATCATTGACGGAGATATTGATGCATTGGCAGATTGTATTTTCTACATGAATGTAGGACAAACGCCAAGATTAAAGAAAGCGGATGTCGAAAAATATTTAGAAGACGTTGATGATATCGACAAAGTTTTTGAGGATGTAATCAATTTTTTATCTCAAGCGAATGCGTGCAAGAAAGAAGTGAGACCACTAGTGAGTACGCAGGAAGCAGAGAAGAAGTAAAAGAAACATTTAATGAATTTTATGAACGTGTTGCTATGACTTGTTTTAGGTATCTAGGATTCAAAAACTTGGATCAGGTAGATAATATTACTCCTTACGAATATCGTCTTTTGATGAAGTCTAAAGAACTTGAAATGGTGGATGAAGAATACAGGATTCATTTACAAGCGTATCTGAATATGTCTGCACAAGCTAAAAAGAGAGCAGGTAAAAAGGTGAAACCGGTGTATACAACTTTCAACAAATTTTACAACTACCAAAAAGCGTTAGACAGAGTGATGGGAGTTAAACGCAAAAGCAAGTTTGATGAGTTAGCAAAGTTTATAAATAAGAAGGAGGGATAACAATGGCGGAAAGTTACAGCGTTGAAGCGGTCTTGTCGGCTACCGATAAGAATATGACCTCAACCATGAAAAAAGCTTTGGGTGCGGTTCAGACATTTGGCGATAGAGTTAAATCAATCGTTGCAGGTGTTGGAATCACCAAGGTAATAGGCGCTTCTGTGAATGTTTTAAGTTCCTCGTTAGATGGAGCGATTAACAGATTTGATACCATGCAGTCCTATCCGAAAGTTATGAAGTCTTTGGGGTTCTCGGTAGAGCGATCTCAGAAGAGTGTTGCAAAGTTGAATCAGTCTGTACAAGGCTTGCCTACATCATTAGCAGATGTTGTAACGACTTCTAAATCGTTGTCTGCAGTAACAGGTAATATAGATAAGGCAACCGATACTACAATTGCATTAAATCATGCGTTTTTAGCAAGCGGTTCAAGTTCTGAAGATGCATCACGTGGCTTACAACAGTATTCACAGATGCTTGCTAAAGGTTCAGTTGATATACAATCATGGAGAACCTTACAAGAAACAATGGCACCAGCATTAACTAAAGTTGCTAAAAAATTAGGTATTACAAGTGGTAATGCAAACGAATTATATGAAGCTTTGAAAAATGGAACGATTACATTCGATGAGTTTAATGATGCGATGATTGAGTGTGATACAGAAACAGGTGGTTTTGCAGAAAGTGCATTAGAAGCTTCTAAAGGCGTTAAAACATCTATGACTAACATCAAGAGTGCGGTCGAAAACCTTGAGCAAGGCTTTATGTCGGCTATGAACAATATGATGAAGTCGAAAGCTTTAGGCGGATTAGTTGATAATCTAGAAAAGATTAAATCCAAAATCTACGATTTTAGAAATTCAATCATGGAAACGACAGATGATGGATTAACATGGAACTTTAAACCTGAAGTCTTGGAAAAGGTATCAAAGGCTATGGATTGGCTTGCAGACAGGGCAAACAACGCAAAAGCTATGATCCAACAATTCTATGATGGATTCATGAAAACGGATGCAGTACAAAATGCAATTACAATGTTCGATAAAATCAAAAATGCTATTGGAAATGTAATGGATAAGTTACAGGACAGTAAAGTCTTTGAACAGTTAGGACAGGATATCGGAAATATTGTATCTAAAGTATCAGAAGTAACAGGAAAAATCGCAGACTTTGTAGCAAATCTGAAAACGGAAGATGTTAAGAAGTTTGCAGGTGCAGTCAAATTATTGGGAGGAGCATTTGTTGGTATTAAAGTTGGAAGCAAAGTTTCCAGCATGATTAGTGGAGTCGTTGGCTCTGCTAAAGGTGGATATTCAAAGCTTCAATCAATTATCAACAAGATAAAAGGTGTTGGAGGAAAAGATGGTGCTTCAACATCTGGTGTATCTGATATTGGAAATGCAAGTATCCAAACCGCACAGAAAACATCTAAAGCAGCGCAGATTATTAATTCTGCTTTTGAAGGAATTTCTAATGTTATTTCTTCTGTATGTGAAGGAGCAAAAGGAATTATTACCAGTCTAGGAGATGCAATTAGTAATGTATTTGAAGGACTTGGAAATGGAATCAAATCAGCTTTAGAAGGTGTAGGAACAGTTATCGAGTCACTAGGAAATGCAATCAGTACAGTAGCACAGGGAATCGGCCAAGGTTTAGCAACTGCATTTACTGGTTTAGGAACTGCAATCGCAATGGTGCCACCTACCACATGGCTTGCGTTGGCAGCAGCTATTCTTGCAACTGGTGCTGCTCTGGCATTGGTTGGATCACAAGGTGAAGGCTTGCAAATGGTTCTACAGGGAGTCGCAGATGTAATATCTGCATTTGGACCTGTTATCAAGGAAGTGTTTGAAGGCATCAGTGGTGTAATTACATCATTTGGAGAAACAGTGAGTGGAATCTTGGACTCAGTATCTGGAGTAATTCAATCTATTGGTCAGTCTGCATTGAATGCAGGAAAAGGCTTCAAAGAGTTGGCTAAAGGTATTAAGATTATTACAGGTCTAAATTTATTCGATATGGGAGCTAGCTTAGCTGCGGTTGCAGCAGGTGTAGGTGCAATTGCAACTGCTGCAAGCGGTATTGGTGATGCAGGCACTCAGATGATGGTTCTAGTATCGGCAATTGGTATGGTAGGCACAACATTTGCTAGCACATCAGCCATGGTTACAAGTTCATTGAATAGTATTACTAGTGAAATGTCTGCAGCAGAAGCCAAAGCTTCTACATCTGGAACTGCAATGGGTACAAAGTTCACGTCAGGGCTTAAAGGTAGTATGTCAAAGAGCGTTTCAGTAGTACGATCTTCATGTAATAACATCATCAGTGCATTCAATGCGTGTCAGTCAAGAGCACAGTATTGTGGTCAGATGATTGGCCAAGGATTGGCAAATGGATTAAGAGCAAGTGAAGGTTCTGTTAGAGCAGCGGCCGCAAGTTTAGCGTCTGCGGCAGATGAGGCAATTCGTGCAAAAGCCAAAATTGGCTCACCATCTAAAATTGCAGATGAAGATGGTATGTGGGTTGGTAAAGGATTCCGTAATGGTATTTTAGGAATGGTTCCTCAGGTGAAAAAGGCTGCAGAGAAGTTATTATATCTTCCACTAATGAATGCTCCTAAAATGGCTTTTGGAGGTATTGTGAGCGACTTGAACTCAGAATACGATTACACGAACAATGCTGAATTAACTATTGAAACACCGCTTTATATCAATGATAGAGAATTCGCACGTGCAACATATAGAGCAAATCAGAATGAGTTTGATAAACACTCTAAATTCAATGAAAGATTGCGAGGTAACAAATAATGTATGCATTCGTAGATACAATAAACAGTGGCATTGTCGGTACTAACCTACCGACAGAAGCCATGTCGTATAATGGAATTTATTTAGAAAATGAAATTGATGGGTATCGTACATTGTCTGTGACTGGTCGTGAGCTTATGGAGTACGAGGTAAAAGATATAGAAGTTGAAGGCGTGGATGGTTCTTATTACAGATATAAAACTACACCAACAAGAACGATTACTGTTAGGTATCAATTGTTGGCAAGAGGAAGTAGAGAATTTAGAGAAGCTTTCAATAAGATGAATAAACTCTTGAGTGGAGAGCAAGTTAAAGTTATTTTCAATGATGAAACTGATAAATATTTCATTGGTACAAAGACTTCAAATACACAAGTTGATGGTGGAAGTAACAACGTGATCGGTGAAATTGAAATTTATTGTACAGATCCACGCAAATACTCAACAACAGAAAAAGAATTTACTGCTACAGACGGAGTGTTGAACATTGTAAATAATGGTACAGTACCCGTTAGTATTGATTACGATATCACCACTACATCTGAAACAGGATATATTGGGCTGGTTTCTGAAAATGGAATCATGCAGTATGGTAAGGTGGAAGAATTGGATGGAGAAAAATATAATAACTCTGAATGGCTAGCTTCAATCGATGATTTTTACAACTGCAAGGATGATATTGGTGGTACGGATGTAATGCATCCTACATATGGTGCTAGCGGAACTCTTGCAGAACATACCTGGTTCGATACTAAGTTTATCGGATTAGGTTCTGTAGGTGAGAAAAAAGGAAATGCAAATGGTGGATTAAGAACGTTGGTATTGCCTGCAGATTCAAACGGAGATACTAGTGGTGCTCAGAACTTCTATTGCTGGTTTCATTTGTGCTTTTATGCAGGACTTATGGGTCAGACTGGTGAGATGTGTATAAACTTCTTGACTGCAGACGATAAATTGATTTGCGGATGCAATTGGTACAAGACAGATGCAATCGGTAATACTGGCCATTATGAAATATGGGCAAATGGTAAGGTGTTGAAGAATTGGGAATTTACAACATCACATTTACAAGCTCAGAATCCTTTTTATTACAAATGGGGAAGTTGCGATATTTTAAAAGAAGGAGCAAATATCAGATTCTTCTTCTGGGCGAGATATTATAACTTCTACATTCCTGAGATTGAAAGCATGAAGTGTGCAAAGATTCAAATCGCGGTTAAACAATGGGATGATAGAGGTGGCAATAAGTTCATGTCTATGATTGGATTTGATGTTATCGACTTTGAAAAGATGAACGTTGAAAAATGGAAGGATATCCCTAACAGATATCCTAATGGTACGAAGATTACTATTGATGGTAAATCATCTCATGTGTATGTTAATGGAATGAGTAGATCTGAAGATGAAGTCATCGGTACTCAATACTTTAAAGCACCAGTAGGTGAATCAGAAATTAAAGTTACTTGTTCTGAATGGACTAAATCTCAACCAACAGTTAAAGCTAAAATAAGGGAGGCATGGTTGTAAATGGAATACATAAGAATAGCAATATTAAATCCTTATAATAAGGTATTAGCATTTCTAGACAATACTGTGCCAAGTGCAATGCATTATTTTGATGAAACATTGCATACTTATTTAAAAGGCTCATCCTACACATTTGAATTTACTACAATGACTGCACATGATGATGCAGTCTTTTTAGTTGAAGGCAATAAACTAAGTTTCAAACGCAAAGGCAAAGACTATCACTTAACGATCATGTCAGTAGAAAAAGGCGGTGATACTACAAGTGTTACCGCCTATGGTCTTTGTTTGGAATTGACGAATGAGTATGTAGGCGAATATAAAGCAACTAGAGCTATGTCGATTGTCGAATATATTCATGCATATGGATTTGAACAATCTTTTGTAATTGGTAAAAACGAGGTAACTAATAAACATCTCACGCATGAATGGACTGGAAGTGATACTGTACTTGCAAGATTATATTCAATCGCAAATGTATTTGACGCAGAATTAGAGTTCGTAACTCAATTGAATGATGATTACTCGTTGAAAAATGTTGTGTTGAATATTTACCGAGAACACTCTGATTCAGCTCAAGGAATCGGAAATGATAAACGCAGCACGATATTAAGATATCCAAGCAACATATACGGAATCACTAAAACAAGTGATATCACTGATTTATACACTGCAATCAGACCAACAGGAACAAATGGTTTGCAACTTAATTCAATCAGTGGTCGTGTTATAAGGGATTCAAATGGAAATATTTTGTATAAGGTTCAAGGTAACAATATACTAGCACCTCAAGCCAGAGACAGATTCCCTAGTACGTTATTAACAAATCATTCAAATGATATGTATGCGGTTCAGGTGTGGTCTTATGAAACTGAGGATGTGGAAATGTTATACGGTCAAGCACTAGCTCAATTAAAAAAGAATTGTGTTCCTAAAGTTACGTATGATGTTGATGCTTATATCGATGCCGAAATCGGTGATACATTCACAATCGAAGATGCAGAGTATAGTCCTACATTGTATTTAGAAGCACGAATCACAGAACAAGAGATTTGTTTTACTGATACAGAGAAATGCAAGACAATCTTTGATAACTTTGAAGAAAAACAATCACAGATTAGTTCTGCATTGATTAGTGAAATGAATAAGATGATTGAGTTGAAGAAAATCTATGAGGGCTCAATCGTATCAACGAATGGAGTGTTGTTTAAGACAGATTCAGATAGTACAAAGCTTACTGCATTAGTTAAAGATGATGGTGTTGATATCACATCTAAGTATTCAATTACATGGTTCAAAGATGATGTACAAATCTCAACAAATCAGGCAATCACAGTTAGTGCCTCAGACCTATCAGAAAAGGCCGTATACAGATTTAAAGCCATGAATGGTGAAATACTTAAAGCAACTGCAGAAGTCACTGTAATGCGTTTACAGGATGGTCAGAATGGCACTAGTGCTTATGTGCATATTGCCTATGCCAATAGCTCAGATGGTCAAGTTGACTTTAGCTTAACGGATTCAAATCGTAAGTTTATTGGTCAGTATTCAGACTCAAAGCAATATGGTTCAGAAGACCCAACTAAATACAGATGGTCGGCAATTAAAGGTGAAGATGGCCAAAGCTTTGTAAGCGCAGAGGAACAGTTCTATTATTCAACTTCTCAAACTGAATTAGTAGGTGGTGAGTGGTTTGTTGGAAATGTAGTTTATCAAAGTGATAAGTTCCTATGGAAACGTTGGAAATGTACGTATGCAAATCCTAGTGAAATCAAGTATACGAAAGCTATTTTTGATAACACATGGAATGAGATTGATGTGAAAATCGGTGAGATTCACACTCAAGTATCAGAGGCTAACACTCAATCAAAAGAGGCAGTCAGTAAAGCAACACAAGCTCAAACGGATGCAACAAAAGCTAATCAATTAGCTAATACTGCTAACGCTCAATCGAGTGAGGCAAAACAACTTGCACAAGATGCAAATACTAGTACTGGTAAAGCTCAAGAGCAGATTGATTTAATCAAAGGCGATATCACAGATTCAAAGCAACAGATTCAGGATGCAGTTGATAAAGCCAACGCAAACGCAGGAGAAATCGCTAGCGTTAAAGAAACGTATGCTACAAAAGTTGATTTAACCACTGAATCAAAAACAATTCATGCAGATGTATCGACAGAGATTGAAAAGAAAGTCGGTGAGTTATCGACTACAGTTTCTCAAACATATGCATCTAAGAGTGATTTAACAACACTTGAGGGAAGTATGAATACTCAGTTTAAACAAACTGCAGATACGATATCAACTCAAGCAAGTTCTATCGAGAAATTACAATCAGATACAACTCAAGCTCAGAAAGATATTACTGATGCTAAAAATAAAGCAACTCAAGCTCAAACGACTGCAAATCAAGCAGTTACAAATGCTCAGAGCGCTCAAACATTAGCAGATGAAGCTAAGAAAAAAGCAGATAGTGCTCAGTTGAATTTAGATAGTGCTAACAAAGAATTAGCAGATGCAAAAGCAAATTTAGAAACAGTTACAGGCAGAGTGGATGCAACAGAGTCTGAAATCACTAAGGCTCAAACTCGTTTAACAAATGCAGAAACTGCAGTACAGAAAGCACAATCAGATGCCACTACTGCTAAAGGTAATGCTCAAACTGCAATAAATAACGCTAAAACTGCACAATCAACTGCAGATACTGCTAAAGCAAATGCAGAAAAAGCTCAGAAAGATTTGGCTGCATTAACTAGTCGAGTTACAACCGCAGAGACCAGCATTAAACAAAACAGTGAGTCAATTACTGCTCAAGCTACTAAGATTACTGAGACTAGTAATAAAGTTGATGGAATTCAAAATGACATTGCTAATAACTACTATAGCAAGGAACAAACAGATGCTCAGATTCAATTAAAAGCAGATGGTATTACACAACAGGTTACTGAAGTTACTAAGACTGTTACTAATGCTAGCAAGAATGCTTCTGACGCATTAAGTAAGGCTAATAATCTTACTGATCGCGCTAATAGTGGTGAGTTTGATGGTAGAGGTGTTGCAAGTACAACTGTTAAGTATCAAGCATCTACTTCTGGAACAACTGTGCCTACAGGAACTTGGCTAGATGATGTTCCTACTGTTGCTGCTGGATCATATTTGTGGACTAAGACTACTACAAATTACACAAGCGGAGCTCCTACAATTGGATATTCTGTAGCTCGTATGGGTGTGAATGGTGCTAAGGGTGACAAAGGTGATACTGGACCTCAAGGACCTCAGGGTGTACAGGGTTTAAAGGGTGATAAAGGCGCTACCGGAGAAACTGGAGCAACTGGACCACAAGGTTTAAAAGGAGATAAAGGTGCTACTGGGCCACAAGGTCCTAAAGGTGCTGATGGAAAATCTCCAACCATATCTGTTAGTAAAAGTGGAAACACTACAACTATTACTGTAAACAATCCTGATGGAACAAAAACAAGTCAAACTGTAAAAGATGGAATTAATGGAACTCCTGGTAAAGATGGAGCGACAGGTAAGACTACATATTTTCATGTCAAGTATTCAAATGATGGAGGTAAAACCTTTACTTCTAATTCAGGAGAGACTGTGGGTGATTATATTGGTACTTATACTGACTTTGTCGAAGCTGACTCTAATTCTGTTTCTAGTTATACATGGGCAAAAATTAAAGGAGCTCAAGGAGATCGTGGAGCTACAGGTGCACAAGGCCCTCAGGGAGCTAAAGGACCGACTGGTGCAACAGGTCCACAGGGTCCACAAGGAGTTCAGGGTGTCAAAGGAGACAAGGGAGCTACGGGTGCTCAAGGTCCGCAAGGTGTGAAAGGTAATGACGGCAAAGGAATTAAGTCTACATCAGTAACTTATCAAATATGGGCTAATGGTACTTCAACTCCGACTGGTACATGGTCAAGTAATCCTCCAAAGACTACTGCAGATAAACCATATTTATGGACTAGAACAGTAATTACTTATACTGACAACACTCAGAGTACTTCATATTCTGTTGGTTCTACTCCTGAAGGAATTCAAATTGGTGGTAGAAATTTATTAAAAAATAGTCATAGTGTAGAACAAACATATTCATATCCTTCATCTAATTATGTTGATCAATGTAATTGGGTTACTTCTATTCCTTTAAATGGAGATACTTATACATTGTCATTTTGGGCTAAGTCAACTGTAGCAGGAGATATAATACGAGTACGCTTTTACAGTCCATCAAATATTACTCATTGTGTGGGTAGCCAAGGACAAGTTAGTGGTAATACCGATGGACAATGTGATTTTACTTTATCTACAACATTAACTAAGTATTGGGTTACATACACAATTCCAAAAGGTGGAAATAGTGCACGCTCAGTAATTATTCCGAGAATGTTTAGTGATTTTGGAAAAGGAACAGTTTCAGTTAAATGGGAAAAGCTTGAAGAAGGCAACAAAGCCACAGACTGGACTCCAGCTCCTGAAGATGTAGATGAAGCAATAAATACAGAACGTACTGAGCGACAGTCCGCAATTGAGACTAAAGCAAATGAAATTACATCTAAGGTATCTGAAACTTATGTATCAAATTCTGCATTTGAGCATTATCAAAAGGATGTATCAAGTCAATTCACTCAAACAAAGAAGGACTTTACATGGTCAATCAATCAGTCAGTCACTGATGCTAAAAATGAAATGAATGGTCAATTTACGGATGTTAAAAGTAAGTTAAACGGATTAAAAGAAACAACTGATAAAGTTGAATCATACATGAACTTTGATGGTGATGCATTGACTTTAGGAAAAAAAGGTAATGCGTTTAAAACTCAGATAACGAATCAAGAATGGTCGATTCAAAAAAATGGTGCAAAAGTAACATACATAAATGACCAAACTATGTATATCACAGATGGCCAATTTACACAGTCTTTAAAAGTTGGTGCATTTGGATTTGTTCCAAGAGAAAATGGCTCTCTTGATTTTAAGAAGATAAGGTAGGTGAACTGAATGGCACAATTTAGTGGAAGTATAGGAATAAGCACAGGACAGACAGATAAGTATTCGTTATTATTAGATGTTTCTGAGAAGTCTTATTCAATTGAAAATAACACATCTCAAGTAGTGTGGTATATTGGTATTCGTTCAAATACTTCATATCATAGTCATTATGGTTTATCAGAAACATATGTGGTTAATATCAATGGTACTGTAGTACACAATGCAGTTCATACGCCTACTGTAAATGCAGGTCAGACTGTATGGGTAGCAAGTGGAACAACTACTGTATCACACAATGCAGATGGTTCGAAAAAAATATCAGTAAGTGCTTCATTCAATAATGCGGATAGAGGAACATACTTGCCAACGACAGGATCATGTAGTGGCAGTTTAACATTAACAACTATCCCAAGAGCAACTACTCCATCTGTTGATAAGCCTAGTTTAGATTGTGGAAGTGTAATTAAATTTACAGGTACAAGTGCTTCAAGTAGTTTTAGTCATAAATTGTATTATTCATGGGATGGTACAGAAAAGTTAATTGCAAGCATTGATAAAGGTTCAACTGCAGTTAGCTACTCATACACAATCCCTACAGACTGGGAAAAGAATATGCCTAACACAACAAGTGCAATTGCTACTTTTATTCTTGAAACATTGAATGGGAATACTGTAATAGGACGAAAATCAATCAACGCTACAGTGAAAGTTAGAAGCGGTGTATTGCCAACGATTGGCACTCAGGTATTAGAAGATACAAATTCAATCTGTTCAACAATGAAAATATATGTTCAATCAAAATCATGTATTAAATTTAAGATACCAACAAGTGGTAATCAAGGTTCAACCATCTCATCTGTATCAACTAAATTCGATGGACAAACATACAGTGGTAGCACGTTCACAACTCAAGCGATTCAAAGTAGTGGTAGATTAAGCTACACAATCACAGTTACAGATTCACGTGGCCGAACTGCTACTAAGAGTGGTTCGGTGTCTGTAGTTGCATACAATCCACCTAGTTTGACTAATGTAAGTGCAAAGCGTGCTAATTCTAGTTATGCAGTCGATGAAATAAATGGAACTTATGCGTTATTGCACTTCAGTGTGGGATTTACAAGGTTAAACAGTGAAAATGCTACATCATTCTATATTCAATATCGAACAAGTGGTGCTTCTACATGGACAAAAATAAATTCATGGAGTAATAACTATGAACTTACTCAAGACTACAAAGCAGGTAATTTATTTACCTCAACAAGTACAACATATGAAATTGCATTTGGAGTTAAAGATTCGTTTATGAGTGATTATTCTTGGCAAATTGTAACTGTAACGCCAACTTACACATTGATTAACTTCGGCAAAGATGGTAAATCATTAACATTCTTTGGCCAAGACGGTAACAGTGCAAATACTTTAACAATCAATGGTAATCTTGCAATTAATTCAGTCAAAGAGAACACATCTTCAACTAAGTTATTAGTTGATAACGGTAACACAGTTATGTATCGAGATTGGAGCAAATTGGTAAACTCAATCAAGAGTGAAATGTATCCAGTAGGTTCGGTTTATATTACTTACAATAACAACAATCCAGGTAACTTTTTAGGTGGAACTTGGACTCAGTTTGGCCAAGGTAGAACTTTAATCGGTGAAGGTACAGGGAACGATGGTAGTACAAGTATGTCTTTTACGGCTAATGACACGGGCGGAGAGTACATTCATTCTTTGTTACGTGACGAGATAGGATATATATATTATGGTGCTTTGCTTAACAGTAATGGTAATCAAATGGGTGTTCACGACCATGATGGCAAAATGAAAAAAGCAAAGATACCATTATTGCAACCATATATCACCGTCTACTTTTGGCACAGAATTAAATAGTTAAGGTATGTCCTCTACTGCTAACAATACAGGTGGTAAATATTACTCGGATGTTCTTAATAGCTCGGACAAACAATATGGTTTAAGAAAGAGCGATGGCCCGACATATTACACCGAACGTACTATTATTCGTAGTTCTGATGTAGGTGGTAGCGGAGAACGTAGTGCAAAAGTATCTTTATTGCAACCATACATTACAGTACACTTCTGGAAAAGGACTGCATAAATTAAGCGGTTCTTCTCCAAAAGAAAACAACTATGTACGGTTGTACGTTGCTAATACTACGATCATCCGTCCAATTTAGTCGTGTTTGTGCGGCTATAGAAGAATTAGCGTTTACTATATATCCGTTAGGAATAACTGATGTTCTTGTATAGTCACCATTCTTCGCTCCATCTGGTTTACCTGCGTAAAAGCTAGTTCCATCCCAACCAAACGAAGTAACATGATAGTGAGTGTTCTTGTATTTTCCATCGCTTGAATTGGACGTAAAGGACATACATTGACTACTTGTAATAATCACAAAGCAACTCAACACATTTACGCTTCAATTCCATCTGTGGATGTACGTAGATGTTCATTGCGATTGACACGTTTGAATGGCCGAGTAATTCACTCAATGATTTATAGTCACAACCACATTCAATACATCTCGT
>ENA-UOJC01001299-UOJC01001299.1-human-gut-metagenome-genome-assembly--contig:-C104-NODE-1299-length-35335-cov-11.983645_pt1 | contig 35335 bp, 36 predicted proteins | sample MGYA00242339_ERZ723886 | MGnify/ENA metagenome assembly ERZ723886 | reverse complement strand
ATCATAACTGTCTTTTCATTCGCCACAAATGAGCCGCCAGTCATGATGTAATGTTTTTTGGTGTAATCCACCCTCTATACATTACATCATGGTTGGAAATACTGTTGCTCTCGCCTTGCAGCTCATCGTCACGGGAAAGCCTCTCATACAACGGGGTGATTTTTGTTTTCAGCATAGTGTTGTCCTCCTTGCATGAAAAATGCTCTAAATGTTTCTTCACTAACCACGAGAAAATTTCGTGATTAAGAAGTCATTTAGAGCATATATCACCGGTGGCCAGCCGGTATTTTATGGATTTTATTCAGGAATATTTTCAAAAAGATTAGGGGCTGCTCTTGATTTTCAAGGCAGCCCCCTGGTTTTGTTCATCTGCTCTGTTATTTGATAAGGAAGTAGTCGTTGGCCGTACCAAGTGGTTTGCCGGCCGCTGTGAGGACAACAAACTTGTCCCATTCCGACACCATATCTTTCATTTCGCCGGCATCCGGATTTGTCACCTGCCAGCAGATGATAAGTGGTTCGTCAGCAACGTCGATGGCCTTGCTCCAGATCATGATCAAATCTTTATCTGAGTCATCAAGACACATATCGCCCTGAAGTTTTAATGCGATTTTTTGAACGTCCATATTTTTCGCCTCGGATTTCTTGATTTTATTCAATGATAACAGATAGACTTTCCTGAATCAATATGGAAATGTGGTTTTTTTGCAGTCAATGCCCAAGGTTGACAAAAATTTGACTCGATTTGAAGAAAATGTATTCAAATTGATTAAAAAGCAAACAAAATACATAGCGTAGCGTTGACTAACTGTATTTTTTTTAATATACTTAATACGTAAAACAACGCAATAAATTCGTCAGAAAGGGGCGTAACAATGAATAAAATCACGGATGAATTGTATGAAAGATTCAAAAAGAATCTTGAAAGCGTGAATGGAACATGTGTGCGCACTTCCAAGGAGAATCTTGGAAAGGCAGTTGCCGGAATTTTTAAAGAAGCCGGCATCCCTGATACATGTATCGTTGAAACTCCGCTCATGGAAGAGGGAGGAGTTATCAACGCTCTTGAAGAAGCAGGGATTAAAGTGTACACAGACCACATTCGTCTCAATGCAGAGACAGTAAAAGGCGGTGTTTCCGAGAGCCAGTATGGTATTGCAGATCTCGGCACCATGGTTCAGGCAAGGGATGTTATCGATGAAAGAATCGTATCAACGATGTCAGAGTATTATATTGGTATTTTAAGAGGTTCTACAATTGTACCAGAATACGATGATATGTTTGACATTCTTGCAGAACTTCCGGAGATGCCTAATTTTGTCGGCTTTGTCACCGGCCCGAGCCGTACAGCCGATATCGAGTGTGTCAGCACCGTTGGTGTGCATGGACCGCTCCAGATGTCCGTAGTTGTTGTAGATGATGAATGATCAGGTAAGGAGGGAATACAATGTCAAGTGAAGCATTAAAACAAGAAATTCGGGCTGCATTGGACAACACCACTCTTGCCAGAACACTGGGTACATTCTGTAAGACATATCCGGCTAAAAGAGAAAAAGCTTATGAAGGTGTTGATTTCGAAGCTACACGAAATAAGATCAGCGAAGTAAAACGTTATGCTGCGGATCATGTGGATGAGATGATCGCAGAGTTTACTAAGAATTGTGAAGCAAGAGGTGGACATGTTATCGTTGCCAAGAGTAAAGACGAGGCAATGGAAAAAATCCGCGCTCTTGTAAAAGAAAAAAATGTTAAGACGATCGTTAAATCCAAATCCATGGCTTCTGAAGAAATCCATTTCAATAAAGTTCTTACAGAAGATGGTGTTTTGGTTCAGGAAACAGACCTTGGCGAGTTTATTATAGCTCTTGAAGGAAATACTCCGGTACATATGGTTATGCCGGCACTTCATCTGAATAAAGAAGAAGTTGCTGATCTGTTTACTGACTATACAAAAGTTAAAAATGCACCGATTATTGCAGAAGAAGTTAAGACAGCCCGTAAGGTTATGAGAGAAAAATTCTGCACAGCAGATATGGGTGTTTCCGGCGCTAACGTAGCAGTTGCCGAGACAGGTACAGTATTTACTATGTCTAATGAAGGTAATGGCCGTATGGTTGGTGCCCTTCCGAAAATCCATCTTTATATTTTCGGTATTGAGAAATTTGTAAAATCCATATCGGATGCCCGCTGGATTTTCAAAGTTCTTCCACGTAATGGTACAGGACAGAGAATTGCATCTTATGTTTCCATGTACACAGGTGCTACAGAGGTTGTTACAGATAAAGAGAATGATACGAAAGAAAAGAAAGAGTTCTATGCAGTTATTCTTGATGAGCCAGGCCGTCGTTCAATCCTTGAAGAGCCTGAGTTCAGACAGGTATTTGAATGTATCCGTTGCGGAGCCTGCCTTGATGTCTGTCCAGCTTTCGCATTAGTCGGCGGACATGTATATGGTTCCAAGGTATATACCGGCGGTATCGGTATCATGCTTACCCATTTCCTTATTGATGAAGGCCGTGCAAGTGAGATTCAGAGTCTCTGTCTCCAGTGCGGAAGATGTAAGGAAGTCTGCGGCGGCGGCCTTAAGATTACCGATATGATTCGCAAGATTCGTGAGAAGAATGCGAAAGAACATCCAAATGCAATTCATAAATTCGCACTGGATGCAGTCAGCGACCGTAAGCTGTTCCATTCTATGCTTCGTATCGCATCTGTCGCACAGGCACCATTCACAAAGGGCCAGCCGATGATCCGTCATCTGCCGATGTTCCTTTCCGGCCTGACAGAAGGAAGAAGCTTCCCGAATATTGCACAGGTTCCGCTGCGTGACATCTTCCCGACGATCGAACAGGATGTTCCAAATCCAAAGGGCAAGATTGCATTGTTTGCAGGCTGTCTGCTTGATTTCGTATATACAGACCTTGCACGTGACGTTGTTGTTGACCTGAACTCTATTGGTTATCTTGTAGAGATGCCTTTGGGACAGGCTTGCTGCGGATGTCCGGCATCGACTATGGGTGATGTTGATAATGCCAGAAAAGAAGCAGAAATCAATATCGAAGGTATGGAAGCAGAGAAATATGATTATATTGTATCCGCATGTCCATCCTGTACACATCAGCTCCGTGATTATCCAACTTTCTTTGAGGAAGGCACAGAGATGCATAAGAGAGCAACTGAACTTGCAGACAAGACATTTGACTTCTGTAAACTGTTCTACGACCTGGGCGGATGCGAAGAATCCGGCGACGGAAAAGCTGTTAAAGTTACTTATCACGATAGCTGCCACCTGTGCAGAAGCCTTCGTGTAACACAGGAACAGCGTGAACTTCTCAAGAACACCAAGGGCGTTGAATTTGTTGAGATGGAAGAACATGACAACTGCTGTGGTTTCGGCGGTACATACAGTGTTCTTTATCCGGATATTGCAACACCGATCCTTGAAAAGAAGATTGCTAACATTCAGGCTACAGGCGCAGATGTTGTTGCAGTTGACTGTCCAGGATGTATGATGCAGATTCGCGGTGGTTTGGATGCCCGCGGACTGGATATCAAGGTTAAACATACAGCAGAAATTATTGCTGAAAAGAGAGGCCTTGTTTAAGACTTAAATCGACATTAATATAAAAATAGACTAAAGATGAACTGGAGATAAAATAATGACAGAACGGAATAATGCCTGTGCGATGATGGAAGAGTCAGCGATGGAACGGGTAAATTACTATATACACAAAATCGCTGAGAACTCATTTGCCGGCACCAGAACAGGCGCCGTGCTGGATGATGTGCTCGGTTCATCCGGTAAAATGATTCGCCCCAGACTTTTGCTGCTGTGCAGTGCCTTCGGACCCTATCCTTCGGAACGGGCCGAAAGGCTCTGCATACTGGCAGCGATGGTGGAACTCACTCATATGGCGTCGTTGATTCATGATGATATCATCGATGAGGCACCATTTAGACGCGGAAAGCCTTCGATTCAAGGCAAATACGGGAAGGATGCGGCAGTATATGCCGGGGATTTCCTGATTGAGCGGGTTCATTACTGGCAGGTGAAAGAGCAACTTATTGATGCAGCAATGATTCTTTCTAAGACCGTTGAAAATATGTGTATCGGAGAGATAGGACAGGCGGTATGCAGGTATGATGTTAATGTGACCGTGGATGCCTATCTGAAGAATATCAAAGGAAAGACAGCGTCCCTTTTTAGTACGGCCTGTGAGCTTGGAGCGATTGAAGCCGGATGCAGCAAAGATATTGCCGGGAAACTTAAATGTTTCGGAGAGTATCTGGGTATCATGTTCCAGTTTCGCGACGATCTTCTGGATTTTACATCCAGTGAAGTGGCTGAAGGAAAGAAGACGCATAAGGATTTTCATGATGGCATATATACACTTCCTGTTCTTATGGCGCTTGGAGTACCTGAGGGCAGGGAGGCGCTTTTACCGATCATGAGAGAGAATGCAAAGCGAAGTCTGAGTGCTGACGAGATAGAGCAGATGGAGAAATATGTGATCCGCTGCGGCGGTGTGGAGCGTACTGTGGAAGAGATTCACAGATATGCGGCATTGGGCAGAGAGATATTGGATTCACTGGAAGATATCCCGGAAGCACGGAAGATCAGAAGGATGTTGGATAAACTTGAGGCAATCTGAGCATTATAGACCACTGACACCAAGATTGGCACTGGATCTGGCAGCGCCTCATACATGGGCGGCATCGGTATTTCCCGCATTGTTTGCCGACTTTTATTGCTGGCAGCAGGGACTGGGACTTACATGGTTTAAAGGAATTATGCTTCTTGCAGCCTGTATCTTTCTTCAGAGTGCGGTCAACACCTTAAATGATTATTTTGATTTTATAAAAGGAGCTGACAGTGCGGATGACCATGTGGAAGTGAGCGATGCGGTTCTGGTTTATGGAAATGTCGCTCCAGGGAGCGCCCTGATCCTCGGAATCGTGTATATGGCCGCAGGCGCTGTCCTGGGTTTGGCTTCCTGTATAGGAAGCGGCGTGGTTCCGGTTATTATCGGCATCATAGGCGGTGTGGTGATTCTCATCTATTCGGGCGGACCTATTCCTGTCTCTTATCTTCCGATAGGAGAAATCGTGTCGGGTTTTGTGATGGGCGGCCTTATTCCGCTGGGGATCGCAGGCTGCGCTGATGGCAGATTTCACTGGCAGATTCTTTTCTATTCGCTTCCGATGGTTGCAGGAATCGCATTGATCATGATGAGCAACAATGGCAGCGATATTGAAAAGGACAGAAAGGCCGGGAGACGTACCTTTCCGACCTGCATCGGAAGACCAAGGACGCTTGAGTTATACCGCTATCTCATAATATCATGGGTGACGCTTGTGACGGTGATGCCGGTGACTCTGCTGGGACCGGTCGGTCTGGTAGGCGTATTGATCGTGGTGCTCCTGGGAAGAAAAGTCATCCGAAAACAATTGGCGTGTACACTTGAGCCGGAAGAACGCATTACAGCGATGAAAGGGATTGCTATGACCAACATTGTACTGAACGGAGCTTATACGGCTGCTATTGCAGCAGGATTCATTCTGGGGGTTTTACATGGCTGAGTATTCTAAAGAGCAGCGTGTTTACGGTGTATTTCAGAGCATTTCAGAAGGCTATGACAGTGCAAATAACAGAATCAGTCTGGGACTGCAGAATAGCTGGAAGAAGACGCTCACGGACAGACTGACTGCAAATACTCCGCGAGGAACCAATATACTGGATGTTTGCTGCGGAACCGGGGATATAGCGCTGAAGATGGCTGACGCAAGGCATGATCTTAAGGTGACGGGGCTTGACTTTTCACCGGCCATGCTTGAGGTGGCAGAAAGTAAGCGCGGCAGACGGCAAAACGTTCGTTTCACACAGGGCAATGCCATGAAACTGCCTTATGGGGATAATTGTTTCACGGCAGCGAGTATTTCATTTGGCCTCCGAAATACGGCGGACTATGAACAGGTCCTGCGTGAAATGAGAAGAGTTGTCAGACCCGGCGGATATATATATTGTCTGGATTCATTTGTCCCTGACAGTCCGTTTATACGGCCATTTTACAATGTATATTTCCGGCATATAATGCCGATGCTTGGCGGCGGCCGGAAGTATAGACAGGAATATATGTGGCTGTATGAATCGACACAGAAGTTTCTGCATCGTGGAGAACTTGAAAGGATGTACCGTGAGATTGGATTAAAAGCGGTAGATCATAAGAAAAGAATGTGCGGTGCGTGTGTTTTGGTATGGGGACGAAAATAATATATAATTTGTAAATATTAACCTTTGGCTTTTAAACAATAAGGAGGATATAAATGAGCGAGAGAGAATTTGACGCCGACGTTATCATCGTGGGTGGCGGACTTGCCGGATGTTCTGCAGCGATTGTTCTTGCAAATGCAGGCCTCTCCGTTATCGTTATCGAACGTGGAGATTATTGCGGCGCTAAGAATATGACAGGCGGACGTCTCTATGGGCACAGTCTTGAAAAGATTATTCCGAACTTCAAAGAAGAAGCCCCGATCGAGAGAATTATCAAACATGAGAAAGTTTCTCTTATGACAGCGGATGGCTCGCTGGATATCGGATATGGTTCAGCAAAATTAAGTTCAGAACCGGGAAATGCATCCTATACGGTACTTCGTGCAAAATTTGACCAGTGGCTGGCTGAAAAAGCTGAAGAAGCTGGCGCAGAGATTATCACAGGTATTCTTGTTGATAATATTATCGTTGAAGATGGCAAAGTTGTAGGTATCGAATCTGATGGTGAAGAGATGTATGCAGAAGCTGTTATTCTTGCAGATGGTGTGAACTCATTGCTTGCACAGCAGATCGGTATGAAGAAAGAACTTGAACCTGGACAGGTAGCTGTAGGCGCTAAAGAGACGATCAAACTCAGCGAAGAGATCATCAATGAGCGTTTCGCTCTCAAAGACGGCGAAGGTACAGCATGGCTTTCTGCTGGTGACCCTACCGTTGGCGGCTTTGGCGGCGGCTTTATCTATACCAATAAAGATACGGTATCCGTAGGTGTCGTTGCCACATTGAGTGATATTGGACATTCTGATATATCTGTTCCTCAGATGCTTGACAGATTTAAGGAACATCCAGCCGTTGCTCCGTTTATTGAAGGCGGAGAAACGATTGAATATTCAGGACATCTCGTACCTGAAGAAGGTATCCATATGATTCCTGAACTCTACAGAGACGGTGTGCTTGTTACTGGTGATGCCGCCGGTATGTGCGTCAACCTTGGCTTTACAGTAAGAGGTATGGATTTTGCAATTGAATCCGGACGTCTTGCAGCAGAGACATTGATCAAAGCCCATGAAATCGGCGATTTCAGCGCGGCAACACTTTCCGAATATGAAAAAGCGCTGAAAAACAGCTTTGTTATGCAGGATATGGAAGAATGCAAAGGATTCCCGACATTGCTTACGTGCAGAGCTATTTTTGAAGACCTTCCGGCCATGGCCGATGATATTGCAGCTAAGCTGTTTACAGTGGATGGTCAGCCAAACAGTGGACTTATTATGTACATTATTGAGTCCATTGCTAAGAAGACCAGCGCCAGGGAGCTCGTTGACATGATCACAAATATACTGGAGGCGTTCTAATATGAAGAAATTGAGTGTTGAAGCGAAGTTAGGCCTTGACTTATTCCATACGGATGAAGAGAATTCTCATATCGATGTAGACCTTGAGTGTACGGATGAAGAAGAAATCAGAAAACTCGTTCTGGCCTGCCCGGCAGAATGCTATAAGTACATTGATGGAAAGTTCAGCTTCTCATATCTTGGATGCCTTGAGTGCGGAACCTGCAGAGTTCTTTCTCATGACAAGATTGTTAAGGGCTGGAAACATCCACATGGTGAAATCGGTGTATCTTTCAGACAAGGTTGATAGACCATAATATAATGAGTCACATCAGAGTGAGACTTTGGTGTGACTCATTTACACATTGGAGGAATGTAAATGGGCAGAATTATTATTTTTACCGGTAAAGGCGGCGTGGGAAAGACTAGTGTGGCGGCTGCTCATGCCATAGCTTCGGCTGATGAGGGGAAAAATACACTGCTTGTCAGTGCAGATATGGCGCACAATCTTGGAGATATTTTTGAGACAGAAGTCGGCGGACATGTGAAAAAGGTGAGAGACAATCTGTTTTTGCTGGAACTTGACCCGGATTTGCTGATGAAGGAAGAATTTCCGAATGTGAATAAAGCGATCACGTCATTAATGGGTAGTTCGGGGAAGGCTCTCAGCAATGTGGGGGATAATTTTATGATTCCCGGATTCGAGAACCTGTTTTCACTGATGAAAATTAAAGCTATCTATGAAAGCGGCGAGTATGACAGGATTATCGTAGATTGTGCGCCGACAGGAGAGACGCTATCCTTACTGAAACTTCCGGAGCTGCTCACATGGTATATGGAGAAATTCTTTCCGGTGGGCAAGGTTATGGTACGGGTACTGGCTCCGGTGTCGAAAGTTAAATATAAAGTTACGCTTCCAACGCATGAGGCGATGAACGAGATTGAAGAGATGCACGGGCAGATGGTCTTGCTGCAGGAACTTTTAAGAGATCCGGATGTTTGTAGTGTGCGTCTTGTATGCGTGCCGGAAAAAATGGTTGTCGAAGAGACAAAACGGAATTTTATGTATTTAAATTTGTACGACTATCAGGTCGATGGGGTTTTTATCAACCGTATTTTGCCGGATGATACAGGCAGCGAGTTTATGAACCGATGGCGGGACATACAGAAAAAATATATTGATGAGCTTGAGAGAGTATTTGCGGAAGTGCCGGTGACAAAGATACCGTGGTATTCCAAAGAAGTTCGGGGAAAAGAAGCAATTGAACATCTGGCTGGCGATGTGCTGAAACTCCCGAATCTTTTCGAAGTAAATGTTCAGAGGGAAAAAGAGACCTATGATGTCATTGACGGAGGCTATCGTCTGTCTATAAAGCTTCCAGGGGCTGAGGTGGATAAAGTCAGCGTCACTGTACATGATATGGATATAGATATAAAAGTAAATAATTACAATCGGTGTATTCCTCTTCCGAATACACTGAGAGGGGCACAGATTATGGATGTGTGCTTTAAAGAGGATACACTTCAGATTTGTCTGAAGGTGGCCGAAAGGACGGAAGAAGCCGGAAAGGATGTGAAGCAGCCATGAGAATTCTTATCTATACCGGTAAGGGCGGCGTTGGGAAGACAAGTATTGCCGCCGCTACCGCTGTAAATATAGCACTCTCCGGGAAAAAAGTCCTTGTTATGAGTACAGACCAGGCCCACAGCCTGGCAGATTCTCTGGATATGAAGCTGGGCTTTGAACCGACAACGGTTTTTGAAGGGCTTCAGGCCCTGGAAATCGATCCGGTGGCCGAAAGCACAAAGGCCTGGGGGAATCTGCGGGATTATCTCAAACAGATTATTTCAGGGAAGGCCAATGGGGGTATCGCGGCGGATGAGGTATTATTGTTTCCGGGGCTTGATGAATTGTTTTCACTGCTGAAAATTCTTGATGCCTGTGAAAGCGGCGAATATGATGTGATTATTGTCGATTGCGCGCCGACGGGAGAAACGCTTTCATTACTTCGATATCCGGAACGTTTGGCTGTTCTGGCAGACAAATTACTTCCGTCTGTGCGCAGCATGAACAATGCGCTGGGCGGACTGATATCCCGTAAGACTCAGGTGCCGAAGCCAAGGGATCAGGTGTTTGAAGAATTTGATAAACTGGTCAAACGGCTCACTCAATTGCAGAAAATTCTGAAAAACAGAGAACTTGCCAGCATGCGTATCGTGACAACGCCGGAGCGTATTGTCATGGACGAGGCCAGACGCAGTTATACATGGATTAATGAGTATGACTTTGGCGTGGATGCCGTCTATGTCAATAAAATTTATCCGGAAGAAGCAATGCGAGGGTATTTTGCGGGATGGACGGATATGCAGGAGAAAAGTCTGAAACTGGCGGAGCAGAGTTTTGGAGACTGTAAGGTTTTCAAGCTGATGCTGCAGGAAGAAGAGCTGCGCGGAATAGAGACCTTGAAATCGGTTGGCGGTAAACTTTATGCAGAAACTGATCCGGAAACTGTATTCAGCCGGGAACAGGCTTTCCGAATGGAAGATGAGCAGGGCACACGAATCTTTATTGTCAAACTTCCGTATGTGTCCGAAAAAGAGATTAATGTTTCCAAGGATGGGGAAGATTTGATTCTTGTTGTACGCAATCAGACAAGGCGTTTTCGTCTGCCGGATAAGGTCCGCAGGAGAAAAATGACAGAATGGTCATTTGATAATGGCGAACTTCGTATTCGGTTTGATTATGACTAATGTGGGAAGGTGTAAGTTATGGAAGAGAAAAAAGATATTGGGCTCAGTTATCTGCATCAGTTGGCTATGAATCCACCGAAAGAAAGTAAGCTGCTTTATTTCCAGTTCAGTGCAAAATACGGAGAGACGGTGGGCCGTAAGATGCTGACTGATCTTTATCGGAAAATTCGTGAATTTGAAGAGAATCCGAATTATCTCAGAGAATTCTATGAGATGAAGAATGAGCTGTTGGATAAAGCCCTTCTTTTTAATGGTGGATACCAGGCGGATAATTACCGTCAGATGTGTAACTGGATCGTGGAGAATTACGATGTTTTTGGGAAAAAGATTTTGGATGCCGGATGTGAGTGCGGAATTATGAGCTGCTTCCTTGGTATGGCATTTCCGGAATCGCAGATCACAGCCGTTGACAGAAGTCCAAACGCGATTAAGGCGGCCAAAGAACTGGCGGACCGGCTGGACGTACACAATATAACATTTATTAATGCAGATGTCACAAACCTTCCGGGACAGAAATACGATACAGTATTTTCCATGCGCCTTCTTCAGGAAAACTGCGAAATTAATAATGTGATGTCAAGTTATAACATGTTGAAGGCGGAAGCTGCTGATTTTGCTGAGAATATTCATGATTTTGCAAAGAAGCTGACGGGTCTTGTTGCGGAGGATGGCTATCTGGTATCCGCAGAACGCTGCGACGTGGATCCGGTTTTTCTCGGATGGATTCAGAAGCTCAACGAATGTGGCCTGGCCGGAGTTCCGGAATGTTATCGGGAGATCGTCTGTCAGGAGATGGAAAATCAGGGACGTATGCAGATTTTTGTGGCCCGAAATTCCGGTATGGAAGATGCGGACGAAGTTTATAGATTCTGGTGCGCCTGTCAGATCGTTCATACGGAGTTGGCAAAGAATTCTCAGTATACGGGATGGTATGCGGATATGGAACTTCAGAACTTTGGAAAAGATTTGCTGGATGGATTTATTCTGCAGGATAAGGCAGGAAATAATCTGCTGACCTATTCGCTTTGGTCTCATAAAGAGTTCCCGGATTTCATGCTTTTATACCAGGCTATGAATGATGAACATATCCTTGCGCTTTATCAGGTATCAGCCAAAGAGGACATTGTGCGTCAGATAGAGTCTATGAAACAGGAATATGTGCAGGCTGGAACTGTAGCGAAGCCATTGCTCTTTGAAAATGGCGTTCTTAAAAGCTGACGTTGGAAAACGGGTTTTGTTAGCGCTAGTCAGAAAGGAATAAAATGGACCGGAAAGATATTTTTGTAATTCAGGGAACCGAATATAAAGCGATGACTATGAAGGTTCTGGAGGCTGCCGGACTGGCGGAGGATATCGGAGACAGGCATCAGCGCGTTGGCCTGAAACCCAATCTTGTCGTTGCACGGGATGCTTCCGGTGGTGCAACGACCCATCCGGAACTGGTGGATGGCGTATTGACCTATCTTAAAAATAATGGATTCGATAACCTGGTCGTACTGGAAGGTTCATGGGTCGGAGATCGGACATCGGAAGCTGTGATTGCCAGTGGAATTGATGCTGTATGTAAAAAACATGGAGTGCCCTTTATTGACACCCAGAAGGATAGCTTTCAGGAATGTGATGGGGCAGGAATGAAATTGAAAATTTGCAAACAGGCTCTGGCGGTGGACTATCTGATCAATATGCCCGTGTTGAAAGGACATTGTCAGACAACCATTACCTGTGCCCTGAAAAACAGTAAGGGACTTATTCCGGATACAGAAAAACGACGTTTTCATACCATGGGACTTCATAAGCCGATTGCACATTTAAATACGATCATTCACCAGGATTTTGTTTTGGTGGATAACATCTGTGGCGATTTGGATTTTGAAGAAGGCGGTAATCCGGTGGTTATGAATCGAGTGCTTGGTTTTAAGGACCCTGTACTCTGTGACAGTTATGCGGCGGAAAGTATGGGGTATCATCCGGAGGATATTGAGTATATCCGGCTGGCCGCCGAGCTTGGTGTAGGAAGTATGGATACGGCTTTGGCCCAGGTCATATCCCTCAACAATGAAGCTGATGAAAACGGCGAAAACGTAAAGCCGGCGGAGCCTCAGATGCCAAAACGTACCCGGAGAGTTACAAGACTTGCCGAGTATGCCAGTCCGAAGGACGCCTGCTCGGCCTGCTATGGTTCGTTGATTTATGCCCTGGACCGTCTGGACGAAGAAGGACGTCTTGATTCAAAGAAAAAAGGAACTTTAGCCATTGGTCAGGGGTATCGCGGAAAAACCGGGGAGATCGGCATCGGTCAGTGTACCGCCTGTTTTAAAAAGAATCTTGGGGGCTGCCCGCCAAAGGCTGTGGATATCGTTCGATTTTTAAGAGAGAAATGGTGATTTGTTTAGAAACTGAAAAAAGCCGCATTACGCGGCTTCCTTCAGTATTCTTATCATTAAAAGGGGGAGGGTCCATCCTTTCGGATGGTGTTATGAAAAAATCTATCAAAATTTCTTTTGATGACTATAGTATATCCATGTCTTGTGAAAAATATGTGGGTAGGATGTGAAAAAAATGTTAATTTTAGATGGAATAAATGTGAAGTCGGGAAAAAACATTTTTTAAAAAATATATTGATTTTTTGAGGGAAAAGAGTTAGAATAATATAGCACATCGAAGCGTGGCTCAGTTTGGTAGAGCGCTGCGTTCGGGACGCAGAGGTCGCGTGTTCGAATCACGTCGCTTCGACGATGGAAAAGCACCAGAATCCCCTTGATTTTAGGGTATCTGGTGCTTTTTCTTTTTTGACAGTCTATTTTCATGCGATTACGGGGTGTGTTTACATTTGGGGAGGAGGAGAGATATGGAGAAGGGAAATGAAGTGAATGCGACAAAAGAGATGATTCGAGCATTGCGCGAAGAGAATCAGGAATTAAGAAATCGTATTGAAGTGATGAATAGTAAATCGATTCGTGAGGCAAATCAAGTTGTTAATGATATGGAGCATTATATGAGTATGGTGGCCCATGAGCTGAAAGCGCCGTTCCAGGAAATCAGTCTTTATGCGGATATGATTTCAGAAGACAGCGGGAAAATGATGGATGTACAATCTTTGAAGGATCTGATTGCTATCCAGAAAATTTGCGCGGAGTCGCGGGAAATGATTCAGATGTTAATGAGGTATTCGGTTTTAAATGAAGTGATTTTAAATAGAGAAATCATAGATATGGAAGGGATGATTGTAGAGTGTTTCACTTCTGTACCGAAAAGTTATAAGAGCAAGGATATTCAGCTGGTTGTGGAAGATATTCCGAATTTGATAGGAGATTCTTTTTTGATGCGGCAGATGTTTAATAATATTTTATCAAATGCCGTAAAGTTTATGCGAAATTCGGAAAAGCCGAGAATGCGTGTTTATGCTTATGAGGACTAAAATACATATAATTATTGCTTTGAGGATAATGGCGTAGGTTTTGATATGAAATATGCAGCGGATTTGTTTGGAATGTTTGAACGTGCGCATTTGTCTGATGAATATGAGGGTAATGGTATTGGATTGTCAATTGTTAAGCGTGCCGTGGAACGAATGGGCGGAGAGGTGGATATTCTTGGCTGTATGAATAATGGATGTACGGTCACCTTAAAGTTTCCGAAGCGTATCGTATTAATTCCTGAACGGGAAGTTGCTATTGAGGAGCGGAAAAGAAATGAGATTGCAATAGGAATTATTGGTGCCTACGAAGGCAGCTACGCCGTAATTGCACCAGCCAGAAGATATGCTTATGAACAGGCCGCTAGGGAAATTAATGAGTCCGGAGGAATTAATGGGAAAAAGCTTCGTTTGGTGATTCGGGATTTTAAATCGGATGGGGCAAAAGTTTCCGAAATTGTCTGGGAGTTAGCAGAGATTGAAAAAGTAGATGTGATTATGGGAGGGCAACTTTCTTCGGCGCGGGAGGAAATTCGTAAAGTATGTAATAAACAAGGGATCTATATTGTTGCCGGTATGGTTGAAAAGGCGGAGGATAAGCTTTATAATACGGCAATTTTAACCGGACCGGAAGGTCTTGTAGGAAAATATAGTAAGATACATCTGTGCGAGATTGATAAGGAATGGGCAGAACCGGGGAATCTGGGATTTCCGCATTTTAATATACCAATCGGACGTGTTGGAATTCTTATTGGTCATGATGCGATGTTCCCTGAACCGGCGCGTATTCTGGCTTTGGCCGGATGCGATGTCGTTTGCTTCCCGTCGGCGATGAATGAGGCGAAGCCGTATGGATTGGCCGGTACCAATAACTGGCATAATTATCCGATTCCGATGGGTTATAGTACAATACACTGGCATTTGTGGAGAGTGCGCGGCGGTGAAAATAATGTTTACTCGGCCTTTGCCAACTATACAGGGGATTATGTTCAGGGAGAAGCTTGCTTTGGCCGGAGCGGCATTTTTCAGCCGGATACTTTCTTATTTCCAAGAAATGAGAAAATTCTTGGTGAAAATGAAGAAGCAATTGCAACAGTGGTCATTGATACAAGCAATCTTCCAGGTTCTGCATATCCAATGAATGTTGTTCGAAGAAAGGATCTTGTACTTATGAGAAAACCGACAGAATATGACGTGATTATTGATTCGGAAGCACCGGTGTATGATTTTTTTAAATAAATATATACGGTAATGAGATGGAAGGGCGGGAATTCAAAATCCGCCCTTTTGCTATAAGGAGGGATAGACTATGATGAAAAAGGAACAAGCGAAATATGGTTCTCCGGCCGGACTGGTATTAACTATAGTTGTAGGTTTTGTTTTGTATTTTATGCTGAAAGCTCTGGGAAATTTGAATATTCAGGTTCTGCCGGATTATGCGGGGCTTGTTACAAATATTGAACAACCGGGGAATCAGATACTTTGGTTTTTGATTAACTTTACGGAACCGGAATTTTTTGCCGGTGCAATCACAACGGTTTTTTTGTTTATCGGTGGTTTTATTGCATATGCGTTAGCTGTTAAAAAGACAAAATATATGGGGATTGAAATATGTTATGGTCAGGCGCATATTTGGCCGTGGGTGTTGGCATCGGAAGTGCTTTCGTTGTTTGTGACAGAGTATCTTTTTGGCTATCTACATATGTTTGATATGGGTTTTACCTGGATTCCAACGTTTATCTGCGTTGTTAGTGTGGCTCCGTCCATGGTTTTGATGTATGGACCGAATGTTCCAAATCTTTTAACAGGGGTGTTCTTAGGTGGAGTGATGTGTACGCCGACAGCCTATATTATTTCACAGGCGACAGCATCTTTGAACATTCCGGGCGCAGTAAATAATGTTCTTGCTATGGCGGTAACTGGTATCATAGCAGGCTCAATTTGCCATGTACTTCCATGGATAAAAAAGACAGAGGTTCGGCCGACTGAAAATATCAATGCGGTGGCCGTGGATATAACAACTGCTTTTTGGGTACTGCGGAGAACTGTGGCAGATTTTACGGAGCCTCAGTTTTGGGGCAGCGACATTGCGTCAGCCTTTGTGATTGTCGGGATGATTATTGAATTTATTTTATGTCCAGGTATTTTAAGCGGCGGCGGAAGCGGTATGCTCCCGGCGGTTATTCTTTCGCAGTTTATCAGCGGCGGTATTGGTGTCTTTCTCTACACACAGAAATATCGAGAACTGGGATGGTATGCCACTTATGTTCCGGTGGTCTGCACAGCACCAGCCGTAGTTTTAATGTATGGGGACCGCATGGTTGTTATCCTTGTCGTTAGCATCATCAGCGGAATCATCGGCGCACTGTTGGCAGACTGGTTCAATGACCGAAAACCGGCCTATATCCACGGAACGGTAAGCAATGTTATGGCAATGGCGGTAAGTACGGTGATAGTTGCTGCCGCAGTCGGATTGATTTCATGGATAGGTTAAAATGAAGAGATGCTTGAGGCATATAGCAGATGAACAATCATTTCAGGAGTCATTAAGAGAATCCCATTGTCTGTGAGGGACTATAGGGATTCTTTTATTTTGCCCCGTATAATTCGGTTTGACTTGACGAAATAATACAAGTATAATTAATGAAAATATACTATTTTATGGAAGACAGATTGTTGAAAAGCGGAGGTACAGGCATGGAAGGTGCAAGTTTACCCTTTGTTTCAGTAGTGATTCCGGTAAGGAATGAGCATAAATATATACGGGCGTGTCTGGATTCGGTGCTCAGACAGGATTATCCGCGGGACAGGCATGAGGTGCTGTTGGCTGTAGGGCCATCGGAAGATGATACGGAAGAGATCATTCGAGAGTATGAAGGGCGTTATGAACACATTCATATGTTGAAAAACCCGAAAGGGACGATTTCCTGCGGTGTGAACATTGGTATTAAGGCAGCCAGGGGTGAATATATCGTCCGGCTGGATGCCCATACGGAATTTGCCGGAGATTATATATCGAAATGTATAGAATATCTGTTAAAGACAGGCGCCGAAAATGTGGGCGGGCCAACGGTGGTAAGAGGTAAAAATCCGGTTCAGCGGGCTGTGGCAGCAGCCTATTATTCTCCATTTGCTCTGGGCGGCGGAAAGCAGCATATCAGAGATTATGAAGGCTACAGTGATACGGTTTCTTTTGGAGCTTTTAAGAAGTCTACGGCGGAAAAAGTCGGTTTGTTTGATGAGTCGCTTATTTTGAATGAAGACGACGATTTTAATTTTAAGATCAGCGAAGCCGGAGGCAAGATCTTTATATCCAGCGAAATTTACAGTATCTATTATCCGCGGGATACCTATCTGGGGCTGATCAAACAATATTTTGGTTATGGACTTTGGAAGGTTGCGGTTATAAAGAAACATCATAAGCCGGCAAGACTGTCCCATCTTGTTCCTATGCTGTTTGTTTTGTTTTTAATATTCGGAGGATTATTCAGTTGTTTCAGCGAAAGATTTCGGAAGCTTTATGTCGGAGTACTGGGACTTTATGCGGTAATGGATGCAGGAGCCTCATTGAAATTGAAAGTTGAGGATAACTCGGATGGCTTTATGTTGCGTCTGAGATTGCTGCTGGTTCACTTTTTGCTGCATGTTTCCTATGGCTGCGGTTTTATTGCAGGAATATTCCGATTTGGACGCCGCTAAACGAGGGCAGCGACGGCTGCAATACGTTGACAAATCTGTGTAAAAGCTTTAGAATAAAAAGGATATAATAGAAAATTCAGGAAAGAGAACCCATTATGAGTGAAAAGATATTAACGGTTGTTGTACCGAGTTATAATGTGGAAGCCTATTTGGAGGAGACATTAACATCCTTTATTCATCCGGATATTATGGAGGATTTGGAGGTCCTTGTTGTCAATGATGGTTCTGTGGACAGAACAGAGGAAATTGGTAAAAGGTATGAGACGGAGTATCCGCAGACTTTCCGTGTGATCACAAAAGTGAATGGTGGTCACGGTTCTACGATTAACCGGGGAATTGAGGAAGCGGCCGGAAAGTATTTTAAAGTCGTTGACGGTGACGATTGGGTGGATACGGAAAATTTCCGCCGTCTGATTAAAATGCTGAAACGACTGGATGTGGATGTGGTTGGGAGCAATTATACCATGGTGGACCACACAACCCGGAAACCGGCAAAGCTTCAGGAGTATCCATTTGAAAAAGTGGAATATGGAAGAATTTATCATCTGGAAGAGGTTGTTGGAAAAGTTACGGTGCCAATGCATGCGATGACGATCAAAACAGAGATTTTGCGGAAGATGCGGGTAAAAATTGACGAGCATATGTTTTATGTGGATATGGAATATATTACATTCCCGATTCCCTATGTGGAGACATTGTTTTTTCTTGAACCATCCGTATATCGGTATCGTTTGGGACTGCCGAATCAAAGTATGTCGATTAAGAAAATGCAGGCGAATCTTAAAAATCATCTGCATGTTTTGCTGCGTCTGGAACGGTATGCAGAACATATGGATGATAAATTAAGCGAAGCCCAGAGACAGTACATTAATGAAATTCTTGGCTGGATGATTGGAAGTCAGATGAAGATTTATATCAGTTTTCCATTGGGCAGCGGCAAACGCAAAGAGGCGATGGTATTAGATGCTTTTATAAAGAAGCATAATCCCGGAGCTTACTATAGTGTAAAAAATAAAGCGGTATGGTTTATGCGCTATACGGGTTTTTTAACTTTCCCGGCGGCGGTATTGGCATTTAAACACCGCAGAAGTTCTTATTAAAATACGCGTAAGGAGATTCTTAGTATGAATCTGATGATGGAACGGTTTAACACACTTTTTCGATATAAAGATTTATTGCGGGAACTGGTTGTCCGGGATCTGAAGTTAAAGTACCGGAGAAGTTTTCTCGGCTATTTGTGGAGTATTTTAAATCCGCTGCTGATTATGCTTGTTATGGTGGCCGTGTTTTCCCATATGTTCCGGGCAGGAATTGAAAATTTTCCGGTTTATTTATTATCCGGGCAGGCAGTTTTTGATTTTATTCGGAATTCTACGACAATGGCTATGTATTCAGTGCTGGATAATGGAGCGTTGATTAAAAAGATTTACGTTCCGAAATATATTTTTACATTATCAAAGGTTACAAGTACCGTGGTGGATTTCGTATTCTCCTTGGGAGCGTTGGTTTTTGTTATGCTTGTGACACGTTCGGCATTTACACCGTATTTGCTGGCAACGCCGATTTTGATTATTCAGGTGTATATTTTTGCCTGTGGTATGGGATTTTTCCTTTCTGCAGCAAATGTTTTTTTCAGAGATATTCAGTATATTTATGGAGCTTTTCTGGTGGCGTGGCAGTATATCACACCATTGTTTTATCCGATCGATTTGCTTCCGCAGTGGCTTCGGACGATCGTTGAATGGGTCAATCCGGCCTGGTATTATGTGGAGCATTTCAGAGACCTTGTCCTTTATGGTTGTTTCCCGACAATGAGAGTATTTGTGGGCGGTTGGATTTGGGCTTTTATCATGCTGGCGTTAGGTCTGTTTGTATTCAAAAAGACTCAGGATAAATTTATATTATATTTATAGGAGTGCAGAAGATGGAACAGGATTATATAGTTGATATTGATAATTTAACGATACGGTTCAATCTTGCATCGGAAAAGATCAGTGATCTGAAAGAGTATTTTATAAAACTTATTCGGCGGGAATTAATGTTTCAGGAGTTTCTGGCGCTTCAGGATGTTAATCTGAAAGTGAAACGGGGAGAATCCTGGGGGCTCATCGGTGTGAATGGTTCAGGGAAATCTACGCTGCTGAAGTCGACCTGTGGAATCTTAAAACCTTATAAAGGAAGTATCCGGATCAATGGAAGTATTGCGCCGTTGATTGAGCTTGGGGCCGGATTCGATTATAATATGACGGCCCGGGAAAATATTTTCCTGAATGGTACGGTACTGGGTCATTCCAGAAAATTTATGCAGGAGCATTTTGATGAAATTGTGGATTTTGCTGAGCTGCATCAATTCTTGGATGTACCTATTAAAAATTTTTCTTCCGGTATGCAGGCCCGTTTGGGTTTTGCCATTGCGACAATGGTGCGTCCGGATATTTTGGTAGTCGACGAGATTCTATCTGTCGGCGATTATCAGTTCCAGCAGAAATGTTATGGGCGTATGCGGGAAATGCTGGACGGCGGAACAACGCTGCTCTACGTGTCTCATGATATCAATTCTGTGCGTGAGCTTTGTGATCACGCCATTTGGCTGGAAAAAGGTCGGGTGCGCAGAAGCGGCCTGGTTGGTGAAGTCTGCGATGAATATATGCAGGTGAACAGATAGGAGGAAAAAATCATGGGAAGACCAAAGGTATCAGTTGTTATACCAATTTATAATGTTGAAAAATATTTGCGTCAATGTCTGGACAGTATTGTGAATCAGACATTAAAAGATATTGAAATTATATGTGTGGATGATGGCTCTACAGATTCATCCCCTGCAATTATTCAGGAATATGCCGAAAGTGATGCCCGGGTGAAAGTGATCACAAAGCCGAATAGCGGGTATGGGAATTCCATGAACCGTGGTTTTGATATGGCTGAGGGCGAATATGTCGGCATCGTGGAATCTGATGATTATGCAGAAGCGGATATGTTTGAAAAACTGTATCGGATAGCTGAAAAAGATAAGTTGGATGTTGTAAAATCCGGTTATTATTTTTATTATTCCATTCCGAAAGAAAGGAATGAAAAGGTAGAAATCGTTTCTAAGGCCAGGGAAGGCATCACCTTCTGTCCGGCAACAGATTTCAGAGCGCCGATGGAAATGGTGGACTTTTTTAATTTGAAGCCAACAATTTGGTCTGCGATTTACCGCCGGGAATTTATTCGAGAAAATGCTATCCGGTTTAATGAGACACCGGGAGCCTCCTTCCAGGATTCGAGTTTTAACTTTAAAGTGATGGCTTTGGCAAAGAGAGTACAGTTGACTCGTGACGCGTTCCTTCATTATCGTCAGGACAATGAAAGTTCTTCGGTAAATTCCCCGGGTAAAGTATTTTGTGTATGTGATGAATATGCAGAAATGCAACGTTTTTTGGATACGAATCCACTGAACCGCGGCAGGCTGGAATTTGTGTGCAAACGTATCAAATATGACACTTATATGTGGAATTTTGAAAGATTGGCACCAAAATATAAATATATTTTCATTGAGCGTGCTGCTATGGAGTTTCGGGATGACTTTGAAAAAGGCACGATGAATCCGAAATATTTTGAAGATTATAAGTGGAAAGATGTTAAGAAATTGGTGGAGGACCCTGCGGTATATTACACACAGAAAGCCTTGAATCAGCCAGGATATACTTCGAAAGCTGTTCGCCAAATTAAGAATTCTTATTCTTATAAAATCGGAAGATTGATTACATTCTTCCCGAGAAAATTCCTTGGCGGGATTCAAAGCGTAAAGGATGACGGAATTAGATATACATTTAAGCTTGGATGTAAGAAGATTGCGAGGGGATTAGCATGGTTAAAAGACCAAAAGTCTCGATAATTTTGCCGATATATAATGTGGAAGATTATCTGAGCCGGTGTCTGGAAAGCTTGATCAATCAGACTTTGCTTGATATTGAGATTATTGGCGTCAATGATGGAAGTAAAGATCATTCTGCGGATATTTTGTGCCAATATATGGCATTAGACAGCCGAATTCAGATGATTGATAAGGAAAATGGCGGTACGGCCTCAGCCAGAAACGCCGGGTTAGATGCTGCGTCTGGTGAAATAATTTTCTTCCTTGATCCGGATGATTATGTTGCTAAAAACGCCTGTGAAAGGATTTATGAGGAATATCTGAGCTATGGTGCGGATATTATTGTATTCGGTTCTACACCGTTTCCTGAAATACCTGAACCGGATGATTGGATTGTCTGGGGATTGAGCAGTAAAGATGTTTATTATTCGGAATTTGAGCCGGATGCACTTTTTAACGAGCCGGGGGGCAATCCCTTTGTGTGGAATCGGGCGTTTTCCAGAGAGTTTTTAATGAATAACCATCTGAGATTCTCAGAGGAAATACCTTTTGGTGAGGATCTGGTATTTATTTTTCAGGTTATGCCGATGGCCGAAAGTATTCAGTTTATCAGTGATAAACTCCACTATTATCAGTGTTTTCGCCAAGGGTCATTAATGAACAGATATAGCGGTGCAAATGAACGAAAGTTAAGACAGCACGTTTATAATATGCGGATAATCACAGAGTTTTGGTATAAGAAAGGCTTTCTAAAAAAATGGAGTCGGCCTTATACCGCCTGGTTTATACATTTTATTGGATCGGATCTGGTTGTGGAACGTCCGGCAAATGCCAGACAATTGATAAATGAAGTTATAAAAATTATGGATGACTATCATATGACCGGAGGAAGAATGAAGATTAAGGCCCTTCAGGCCTTTTGCAAGGTGATTGAATAGGAGGTATGGGTGTGAAATACGATTATTTAGTTGTAGGCGCAGGTTTATTTGGTTCCGTATTTGCTTTTGAAGCAAAAAGGAGAGGAAAGACTTGTTTGGTGATCGATAAGCGGCCGCATATCGGTGGAAATGTTTATTGTGAAGAGATTGAAGAAATTAATGTTCACAAATACGGTGCACATATTTTCCACACATCGAATAAGGCAACGTGGGAATATGTGAATCAGTTTGCCGAGTTTAATAATTACATCAATTCTCCGGTGGCTGTCTATAAGGATGAGCTGTATAATCTGCCGTTCAATATGAACACTTTCAGCAAAATGTGGAACATCCGTACACCGCAGGAAGCAAAGGACATTATTGCGAAACAGATTGAGGAGCTTCATATTGAAGAACCGAAGAATCTGGAGGAGCAGGCCTTGTCCCTGGCTGGACGGGATGTATATGAGAAGTTGGTCAAAGGATATACGGAAAAACAGTGGGGCCGTGATTGCACGGAGCTTCCGGCATTTATCATTAAACGTCTGCCGTTGCGTTTCACATATGACAATAATTATTTTAATGACCGTTTCCAGGGAATCCCTATGGGTGGATATACGAAAATAATAGAAAAAATGCTGGACGGCATTGATGTGAAAACAAGTACAGATTATTTTGAATTTATCAAGGAAAATCCGGATATCGCAGAAAAGATCTTATTTACCGGTATGATCGATGAGTTTTACGGATATAAACTGGGCGCTCTGGAATATCGGTCGGTGAGGTTTGAGACAGAGATTCTTGACTGCGATAATTATCAGGGGAATGCAGTTGTAAATTATACGGCAAGGGAAGTGCCGTATACGCGTATTATCGAACATAAGCATTTTGAGTTTGGTAAACAGGAAAAAACGGTGATTTCCAGGGAATATTCTTCCGAGTGGAAGGTAGGTATGGAACCATACTATCCGGTCAACAATGACCAGAATAATGCGTTGTTCGAGGAATATAAAAAATTAGCTGCAAAGGAGGATAGGGTTATATTCGGCGGTCGTCTTGGAAATTATCAGTATTACGATATGGATAAGGTTATCGAGGCGGCGCTCGAACTGGTTTCAAAGGAATTATAAGTCCGTAAAAGGGGGAGCGGACGAAGGGGGATATTTTTATAAAGGGGTGAAGCCGTGGATATTCGACAATTGGAGTATTTTGTGGAATTGGCTAAGACAAAGAACTTCCGTAAGGCATCGGAACATCTGCATCTTTCACAGCCGGCATTGAGCAAGAGCATCCGTATTTTGGAAACTGAGCTGAATACGGTGCTGATTGAGAGAACCAATAAAAGTTTCGAGTTGACCGATACGGGGCAGGCGCTGCTTCAGAAATCTGTGTTTTTGATTCAGCAGTTTCAGGAAATTTATAAAATGATTGATGATGTTCGGCTATCGAATCAAGGGGAAATCAAAATAGGTATCCCGAACATTCTTGGGTTTTTGTGTTATTTTGAATTAATTTGTGAGTTTCAGAAGAAATATCCGGGAATTCATATTTCAGTGTCCGGAGAGGGAACAAAGGATATTAATACGGCGCTCAGAGAGGAACGACTGGATTTGGGAGTCGGGATGCTTTCGGAAAATGTGCCGATTGCCAGAGATGTACAGGTGATACCGCTGACCCATGATGAAGGCGTTGCAGTAGTTAATAAAAACAAGGCTTATGCGGCGGTGGATGTCATTAGTATTCGGGATATCAAAGATGAAAATTTTGTTTTGATGAATGAGCAGTATCTTCTTTATGACGACATTATGCAGCTATGTATGCAGGCTGGGTTTACACCGAATGTGACGGCTAAGAGCAGTCAGTGGGATTTCCCGCTGAAGATGGTTGATTTTAATTTGGGAGTTTCCATTTTGCCTCGGCCGCTGGTGGAGAAAAGTGATTTGCCGGATATTAAGGCGGTTAAAATTAAAGAAGGGTTTAACTGGGATATCGGATTTTTCTGTCTTAAAAATCGCCCAAGGACTCATGCAATGAATCAGTTTATTGATTTTACCAAAGAGTATCTGATGGAACATAAAGATTTCCGCTATATCTATTATGCGGATACGGGCAGTGAGTGGAGCGGAAACTGGAAGTCTGAAGAATCCAGACAGAAAAATCCAGAATAAAAAGATTTGTAAACAAAAACATTCCGCGTGTGATTTGCCAGATGGTTTTAATGCAGAAAAAAAAGAAGTATCACTGTTGTAAGGACGAGACTGAGTGATGCTTCTTTTTGTATTGAGGGCTTAGGTATATATATCCAAAATGGCAACTAAGGAAACCGGTATTCCGACAGACGATACGCAACCAGCATATCATCCGTCGGTGGTGTTTTCCCGTTAATAATATAACCTTTATTTATATTATAGGCAGGCGGGACATGGTTGTAAAATACATATAATTTATTGAAATAATAACTATAGGTTATCAAAAGCTTCGTTGAACAAATTACAGGGAATTTGCGGGAAAATTCGGTAAATCGCATTGTTATCCTGAGATTATTATGCTAAAATGAAAGAGGTTGACATAGATATGTGTCGGGGGTGCGATTATGGGACTTTTTAAGAGAAAACAGGTGTCCCGCTTTTATCTTCTCAGGAATGATGATTTAGTTGTTTACATAAACAATCAGGGCGCTGAACTTATGTCGGTGAAAAGCAAGGTGGACAAGACGGAATACATATGGAATGGAGATCCGGATTACTGGGGACGCCGTTCGCCCGTTTTGTTCCCTGTTGTCGGAGCTTTGAATGGACAAATTTATCGGTACAAAGGGCGCGAATATCGGATGCCGCGTCATGGTTTCGCTCGGGATATGCTGTTCAGCAAGAGTGCGGAGACGGATGACCAGATCTGGTTTGTTTTGGACTCGGATGAGATGACAAAGAAGAGTTATCCTTTTGACTTCCATCTGGCGATCCGTTACCGATTGCGGGGGCGGATTCTTGAAGTGAAGTGGGTTGTGACGAACAGAGATTCGGAAACTATGTTCTTTTCAATTGGGGGACACCCGGCGTTTCGGTGTCCGCTGAAGAAAGGTCAGGATCAGACGGACTATTATATTGGTTTCGATATGGAAGGCCGGGGAAATCCGAAATACCATTCACTCAGCCGGAGAGGGCTTTATGAGCCGCAGGAGTATGAATTGCCTCTGGAACGGGGGCTTTATCGATTTGAAAGAGGAACTTTTAAAAAGGATACGATGATTTTTGAAAAGCAGACGACGCGGGTCTATCTGATGCGGCCGGATAAACATCCTTATGTTACGGTAACTTTTGCTGCACCATTATTTGGCGTATGGTCGCCGCCGGGAAAACAGGCGCCTTTTGTATGTATTGAACCGTGGTATGGCCTGTGTGACAAGGAAGGATTTTCCGGAGAAATATCCGAAAAAGACTGGATACAGTGTCTTGCGCCTGGCGAAGTGTTTGAAGCTGCTTATTTTATGGAATTTTCTTAGAAAAGAGAAAAGTGGACAGTTTTGCTGTCCACTTATTTCCCTTTATCAGATGTTATGCTCTGAAAACGAAAGATTCGCAGTCAGTGCATTCGATTTTTGTTGGATGGTTCTCATGGGTACCAACCTTGATCTGATTTAAAGTACAGTAGTTTTCGTCGCCGCAGTGATGTTTGCATTCTTTGATAGAACACTGGATACAAGCATTTTTACTCATTGTGTAGACTCCTTTCAAATGTTTGATGGTTTTCATAAATCCATAGAAGGATTTATACATGTTATTATGCAACATAGTTTTAATTCTATTCAAAAAGGGAAATATTAAATTCAGGTATGTTTTGGATTTAATTTTAGAAAGACAGAGAAAATGAATAAGAAAAAAATGGTATTAATTATTGTCGGATGTGTTTTGCTTTGCCTGGCCGTATGTTATGTTGGTGTGGCGGTTTATTTCAGTAAGGTGTTTTATCTAAATACTTTTATCAATGGTGTGGAAGTATCCAATGTATTTCCAGAGGAGGTCAAGGCGACATTAGAACGGTCGATGAAAAATTATGAAATGACGGTTGCTACTATTGATGGGACGAGAGAGGTCCTGGATGGAAAAGATTTCGACTTTAATTATAACTTTGACGAGGTAGATGTCCTGAAGGAAAAAGAGATGGGCTGGTTCTGGCCTGTGAAATTTTTCGATCGGACAGATTATGAGGTCCAAGCGGACTATAAGTGGAATGAAGAAAAATTAAATAAAAAAATAGATGAACTTCAGTGTATGACCCAGGAGATGACACCGCCGTCCAATGCGTCTTTATCCATTGATGAAAACGGGTTGAATCTGGTCGAAGAAGTTAGAGGAAATACGCTGAAAAAAGAGGAAGTTAAAACAGCAATTGCCGAGGCTATGGATAAAGGGGAAACGGAGATCAATCTGGAAGAAGCCGGTTGCTATGAAGAGCCAGAGATTACACTCGAATCCCCGGAAATTCAGGATCAACTGAAAAAAGTTGACGAATTGTGTCGGGCTGAGATTACCTATAACTTTCATGGAAATGAAGAAAAAATCGGTACAGAACAGATTCGGAACTGGGTGCGTAAGGGTGATGATGGCAATCTTTATGTTGCCAGAGAAAGCGCTTACAATTATCTGTGCGAGTTGGCAAATAAATATGATACCGTGAATTCCTATAGAGATTTCTGGTGTTCCAGAGGCTATGAGATTACACTGAATCCGGGAACCTACGGATGGGGAACTGATGTGGATACGGAGATTAATTTGTTGATGGATGATATTAACAATAAGCGGACCGCAAGCCGGGATCCGGCTTATTATATGACGCCGTACAATAATCTAGATCCAAGTTCACCGGATGATATTGGCTATACTTATGTGGAGATTGATTTATCCGGCCAGTACATGTGGTATTACAAAAATGGGGAGATTTTAGTATCTACTCCGATTACTTCGGGAACGATGAATACAGGACATGGGACACCGTCGGGAGTTTATTTCATTAACTGTCGGTCGCAGAATACAATTCTTGTTGGAGAAGATTACCGGACACCGGTAAATTTCTGGATGCAGGTTGTCGGAGGTGTGGGTATTCATGATTCGTTGTGGCGTTCTGTTTATGGTGGTACGGAGTATCTGAATGCGGGTTCCCATGGATGTATCAATACGCCGTATGATGCGGTATCCTCTATTTTCTGGAATATTGAAGTAGGTACGCCGGTAATTATGTATTACTGATTTTTGACATACAGGGCATTGTGGAGTTTGACATTCACAATGTCCTTTTTTAATGATATACTGAAATTAAGTAAAAGGACAAACGAGGGATTTGTATGGAAACGGTAGATTTAGTATGCCTGGGAGATAGTATTGTTTATGGTTATGGTGTGAGCAGCTGCTATGCCTGGCCTTATCTGGCATCACAGGAACTGGGGATATATATTTTAAATAAAGGTGAAAACGGAGATACTGCAGATGGGATGAACGTCCGGTTTACGGAAGATGTGGTCTGGAATCATCCTAAGGAAGTTTTCGTCATGGCGGGGGCTAATGATATTTTAATGGGAATTCCCCAGGCCCACACGCGGGAAAGCATGGATATGATCATCGGAAAAGCTTTTGCAGCAAATATTTCACCCATCATCGGTATTCCGATTCAGGTCGATGGTGTGATGCTTAAAGAATGCTGGTACAGTTTTTTCGGTATTGACGAGACATTGGAATTGTTCCGCAGTTACAGGGAATGGCTTCTGGATTATTGTGAAAGAAAGCAGATTCCCTATGTGGATTTTCAGAAAAAGTTTCCGGAATATCTGGAGAGAAAAGAAATAAGCCGGGCCTTTCAGGATGGTGTTCATCCGACAAGAGAAGGATATGCGGTGATGGCAGAGATTTTTTGTGATACGTATCGGAAAATAAAGGGCATTTGTGGATAACGGAGGTGAAACGGATGCGTTTTGTGGATATTATTGAAAAAAAGCGGTGGGGAGAAGAACTGACGGAGGAAGAAATCCGATGGTGGATTCAGCGTTATGTGGCCGGAGAAATTCCGGATTATCAGGTCAGTGCTCTGCTGATGGCGATTTGTTTAAATGGCATGACCGCCCAGGAGACTTCAGCATTGACAATGGCTATGATGGAAAGCGGTGAGAGCATCGATTTAAGTGAAATTCCTGGAATTAAAGTGGATAAACATTCCACCGGCGGAGTGGGAGATAAGACAACGCTGGCCCTGGGACCGATGCTGGCGGCCTGCGGCGCGAAGGTGGCAAAGATGTCCGGAAGAGGCCTTGGCTCTACAGGAGGGACACTGGACAAGCTGGAATCGATACGGGGATTTAACTGTTATCTGGATAAAGAATCTTTTATACGGCAGGTAAAGGATATAGGCATTGCAGTCATTGGACAGACGGAGAGTCTTGTTCCGGCAGATAAAAAGCTGTATGCTCTTCGGGATGTGACAGGAACTGTGGCATCCATTCCCCTCATTGCTTCCAGTATTATTTCCAAAAAGCTGGCGGCTGGAGCGGAGGTTATTGAACTGGATGTCAAATACGGCGACGGCGCCTTTATGAAAACGTCGGAAGAGGCCGTCGAACTTGCAAAAATGATGATTCATCTCGGCGAAGCCTGTGGGCGTAAAGTCCGGGCAATGATCACAGATATGAATGAGCCTTTGGGGCTGGCTATTGGAAATGCATTGGAAGTGAAAGAGGCGGTGGAAACGCTTCGGGGCCGTGGACCGAAAGACTTTACAGAACTGGTTTTAAGCAGCGGGGCGAACATTTTGACGGAGGCCGGATTGGCAGCGGATTTAGGTGAAGGACGTCGGAAAATGGAAGCCGTGATTGCTGACGGAAGTGCTTTGGAGAAGTTAAAAGCTATGGTTAAGGCCCAGGGCGGCAATGAGGCTCAGATTGAAAATCCTGAACTGCTTCCGAAGGCTGCCTTTGTAACACCGGTGCCAGCTAAAGAAACGGGGTATATCCGGAGTGCAAAGGCTTTGGAACTTGGACGTCTGGCCATGGAAATTGGAGCAGGCCGGGAAACAAAGGACGATGTCATCCGGCCGGAAACAGGTATTGTTCTTGGTAAAAAAAACGGAGATTTTGTAAATCAGGGCGATATTCTTGCGTGGGTACATCATAGTGAGCCGTTGGAGGAAAAGTGGCTGCAACGGCTGTATGAAGCCTTTGAAGTGAGCAAAGAGCCGGTTTCTGGAAAGCAATTGATCTATAAAACATTATAGAGACATGAAAAGGGGTGATTTTATGAAGCAGCATGAAGTGACTCAGATACAGCCGTTACTGGATGGAAAAGGGCATGTCAATGAGCCGGGATGGGCCAGGAGCCTTGTGTGGCAGTATGACAGAAGGAAAATTAAGGCGCCAAAGCACAGGATTAAGGAATGGGATTATTATCTGGTCACCAATAATCATTTTGGAGCAGCATTTACAATATCGGATCTGGGTTATCTGGGAATGGTCAGTGTTTCTCTGTTGGATTTCGATAACGCCTGGCATCACACAGAAACGGTGCTTGTGCCGTTGACAATGGGGCGGTTTCGCCTCGGAAGCCACTCGGATTATGGGAATGCCAATTTTAGAAATAAGCGGGTACATTTAAAATACTCTATGATTTTTGACCGGAGAAAGATACAGTGTCATTTTAAAGATTTTAAGGACGGTCAGGATTTAAATGCGGAAATATGGCTGCTTCAGAAGCCATCTGAAAGTATGTGCATTGCAACACCATGGGCAGATAAGCCGAAAGCATTTTACTATAACCAGAAGATTAATTGCCTGCCGGCCAGCGGCAGTGTGCGTCTGGGGGAAGGTCAGTGGCGGTTTAAGCCGGAGGACTCCATGGGCGTTCTGGATTGGGGCCGGGGCGTATGGACCTATGACAATACATGGTATTGGGGGACCGGAAGCGGTTGGATTGACGGAGTGCCTTTTGGAATCAATTTGGGTTATGGTTTCAGTGACCGTACGTCGGCCAGTGAAAATGTCATTCTCTATGATGGAAAAATCCATAAGTTATCGGATGTGACTTTCTGTATACCGCAGGATATGGACGGCAATGAACTTTACACGGAACGTTGGCAGATTCTTTCTTCCGATGAGCGTCTGGAAGGTGATTTTATCCCTATATTTGATCGGAGTGCAAAAACAGACATGAAATTGATCATGACAGATCAGCATCAGGTGTTTGGACATTTTACCGGAAAAGCGGTTCTGGACGATGGTAAAGTGTTGGATATCAAAGATTTTCTCTGTGCGGTGGAGGTTGTCCATAATAAATATTAATATTTGGGGCTGGACAAAATCAATTAATTTGGTATAATGGAAAAGCAGGCTACTGTGGCTCAGTCGGTAGAGCGACGCACTCGTAATGCGTAGGTCAGGGGTTCGAATCCCCTCAGTAGCTCGCTTTTTTATTTTTCGGAGGTTCTGATGGATATTCAGGTAGGCGATATTGTAAAACTGAAAAAAAAGCATCCCTGCGGCAGTTTTGAGTGGGAGGTTCTGCGGATTGGCGCAGATTTTCGTTTAAAATGCACCGGCTGTGATCATCAGATTATGATATCCCGGAAGCTGGTGGAAAAAAATCTCAGAAATTTAAAAAGAGACTTGTAACAAGTCTTTTTTTATGTTATCATGACTAATTGTGATATGTTTTTTTATTATTTCCTTGCTCTCTGCGTATGACAGAGGGCCAGAAGACCAGAAGGAGGTGCAGCAGCATGAAGAAGTATGAATTATGCGTTGTTGTCACAACTAAAATCGAAGATGAGGAAAGAGCCGCAACCGTAGAAAAGGTTAAGGAAATTATCACTCGTTTCGGTGGCAATGTGACAAACATGGATGAATGGGGTAAGAGAAAGTTAGCTTACGAAATTCAGAAGATGAAAGAAGGCTTCTATTATTTCATTACTTTCGAATCTGATTCTAATTGTCCAAATGAAGTTGAACAGCGAGTTCGCATCATGGAAAATGTAATTCGGTATTTATGCATTAGACAGGACGCTTAATTTTCAATTTTAGAAAGAGGTGTAAGTCTAAATGAATAAAGTTATTTTGATGGGAAGATTAACAAGAGATCCTGAAGTACGGTATTCTCAGGGAGAACGTCCGGTAGCCGTTGCCAGATATACACTGGCTGTCAATCGTACATTCAAAAGAGCCGGAGAACCGGATGCAGATTTTATCAACTGTGTGACCTTTGGCCGCAGCGCAGAATTTGCAGAAAAGTATTTCAGACAGGGTATCCGTATTGTCGTGTCCGGAAGAATCCAGACCGGCAGTTATACAAATCGTGACGGAGTAAAGGTTTATACGACAGATATTGTTGTAGAAGACCAGGAATTTGCAGAGAGTAAAGCAGCCAGCGAGCAGTCTGCGGCAGCCTATAACAGTCGGCCGGCAGCAGCACCGGCGCCAAGCGCTCCTGTAGGTGACGGATTTATGAACATTCCGGACGGTTTGGATGAGGAATTACCTTTCAGCTAAATGTTAGATTCCGGAAATTAGAATTTGGATCAGGAGGTTAAGATCATGGCATTCGATAGAGAAAAAAGAAGCGATTCTCCGATGAAGAGACGCGGCGGACGCAGAAGAAAAAAAGTTTGCGTTTATTGTGCAGATAAAAACGCTGTAATTGATTACAAGGATGTAAACAAATTAAAGAGATATATCTCTGAAAGAGGTAAGATTCTTCCTAGAAGAATCACAGGAAACTGTGCAAAACATCAGAGAGCTCTTACAGTTGCTATTAAGAGAGCAAGACATATCGCACTTATGCCTTATATTGTTGACTAATTAAGGCTCATATAATGGGAAGAGGAAGAGAGTATCCGAAAGGGTGCTCTCTTTTTTTGCTGCCCTGACAACAGGAATAATTGTTAATGAAATATCAAAAAAGTGTTTAAAATGGTTAAACCAATTCTGAAAAAGTGTTTTGAGTGGTCAAACCAATCGGTACTTTTTGGTGAATGAACCACTTGAAAACAGCAAAATATCCAAAAATTAATAAAAAAATTAAGCAAAATATCCATATTTAAATTTTGAAGAATTGTGAAAAAATTATTAAAAAACATAAAAATGATACATAATTAAAAAAAAATAGGACAAACAGTTAAAAAAATATGCAAAATATCCAAAAAGTATTGACGGATAAAAAAGATTGCAATATAATTAACATTATGAAAGGAAACTCGCAAATAAAAAGCAAAAAGGGATTCAGAAGGAGGGGGTTTATTTATGTATGCTATAATTGCTTTTATTCCTATCATTGTTACGGTTGTATTGATGGTCGGTTTTAACTGGCCTGCGAAGAGAGCGCTTCCGTTGGCATGGGTACTGGCGTTTGTGATTGGTGTTGCTGTATGGAAGATGAGTATTACAGCTGCTGTGACACAGACGGTTATCGGTTTCCTTGAGGCGTTTGCCGTACTGGTCATTATTTTTGGTGCTATCCTGATCATGAACACATTGGCTGCATCAGGTGCTATGGCTGCTATTAACCGTATGTTTACAGGCATTTCTTCGGATGCACGTATTCAGGCGATCATTATTGGTTTCATTTTTGGGGCGTTTATTGAAGGAGCTGCCGGATTCGGTACGCCTGCAGCTCTTGCGGCTCCGCTGTTGATTAGTGTTGGTTTTCCGCCGTTAGCTGCCGCTATTGTTGCTCTGATCTACAATTCCGTTCCTGTATGTTACGGTGCGGTAGGCACACCGACAAACTCTGCATTTGCTGTTGTTTCTGAGTCTGTTACAAATCTTGGACACAGTGCAGAAGATTTCTTGTCAGAGTTGACATTCTTCTCTGCTTTGAACATGGCTGTTGGTGCGTTTGTTATCATTACGATAGGTATTATCGTTCTTGTCACAATGTTTGGCAAGGATGCAGAACACAGAAAAGTTTCCAGGGCTTTTGAAGTTTTTCCGTTCATTGTATTTGTAGCTGTTGTATTTGACGTTGTTTATCTTATAATTGCAAGATTTATTGGTCCGGAGTTGGTGTCTCTTATAGCAGCCGTTGTTACATTGTTCGTTGTGCTTGCAACCTCCAAGAGTGGTTTCCTTATGCCAAAGAACGAGTGGACTTTCGATGTGAAAGAGAATTGGGATAAGAGCTGGCTGTCTGTATCCGAGGTTTCTGAACCGGCTCAGTCTGATATGCCTCTGGTGAAAGCTTGGTTACCATATTTCATTATCGGTGGCGCACTGGTTATCACTCGTGTATGGTCTACTTTACAGCCGGATAGCTGGGCTGGCGTTATGAAGAGCTTTAAAATCACACTTCCGGTAATTAACTGGAGTTGGGCAATTCTGTGGAATCCGGGTGTTATTTTTATCATTGTAGCAATTATTACGGTTGCTTTGCATAAGATGGATGGTGAAGCTGTTAAAACGGCCTGGGTTGGTTCACTGAATCAGGTTAAAGGCGCTGCAATCGCACTCCTATTTGGTGTTGCGATGGTTTACATTTTCCGTAATTCCGCAAACGATAGTGTGACTGTTACATACATGATGGATGGTGCATCTAAAGGACTTGGTTCCATGTTGACCATGATGGCTGACGGACTTGGTTCAATCTTCAGAGGTGCCTATATTATCATCGCGCCGCTGATCGGTGTTCTCGGTGCTTTCATGTCCGGTTCCAACACTGTATCGAATACGCTGTTTTCCGGTCTGCAGTTTGAGACAGCAACCATGGTTGGTCTGCCGCAGGTTATTATCGTTGCTCTCCAGAACAACGGTGGTGCAATTGGTAACATGGTTTGCGTAAACAACGTTGTTTCAGCTTGTGCAACAACAGGTACGATGGGTAACGAAGGTAAGATTATCCGTACAAACTTTGTACCATGTATTGCATTCTGTATCGTTGTTGTTGTCGTATCCTTCATTGTTATGAATCTGGGATTAGTATCTGTACTCTGATAACAGTTACTAAAAAAAGATTGACGACAGGAAGGGTGTAAATTATACTATAAGAGGGCCATCGCGCTGCGGTGGCCCTTACTTTTATGAGATAGGCGGGGAGCTTGAGATGTTTATCATTATGTATATTCTTATTACCGCGGGCGCGTGTGTGATGGTTTATTTTGGTTATTTGCAGGGCACGAGTCGATTTTATATGACCCTTTTCAGTGCTGCTATTGTTTTGTATTGCATTTATCTGGATTTTAAAAAGCGCATGGAGAAAAAGGCAGAAGAAGAAAGAAATGCCCAGTTAAAGAACGGCAAAAAGAAGAATAAAAATAATATGGACGCATCCGGACATGGAAAAAAACAGCCAAAACTAACCAGTGCTTCTAAAGTAAAGGGTGGCCAAAGCATCAGCATTCGGGATGCGGCGCATAAAGCAACAAAAGATAAGAACATCAGGAAATAAGTATGAAAGAGTGAGGCCTCAGACTAAAAAGCGGACTGGGGCTTTTTTTGATAAATAAATGTTAAAAAAATAACGAATTAAAAGCAAAAAAGTGTGTTTATTGGTTTGACCAATTTCAAATCAAGTTTTGAATGGTTTAACCAATTTTCAAATTGATGTCCACATTGTATTTTTATATGTACAAAATATACAATAAATTAGATGAAAAATATATTTAAACTCTCAATAATAATTAAAAAATTTCAATTCAGGGGAAATAAGTGATACATATTTAACAAAATGATGGCAGAAAAATGATTAATAAATGTGCGAATTGTCCAAAAAAGTGTTGACTAATCTTGAATATTGTAATATTATTAACAATATTAGAAGAAACTTGAGGTTATCAGATTTTTTCTAATAAATAAAAGCTGACAGGGTTTAAGAGAGGGAGGAAAACACATGTATGCAATTATAGCTTTTATACCAATTATTGTCACAATTATTGTTATGGCTGGATTTAACTGGCCGGCAAAAATCGCCCTTCCGTTGGCATGGCTTATCACAGCAGTGGTTTGTTTTGCCGCATGGAAAATGGACATTATCACGATTGCCGCTCAGACGATCGCCGGTTTCCTGAATTCCATTGATACCATCGTAATCATTTTCGGTGCGATTTTGATCATGAACACATTGAAGCAGT